>Ga0208244_100126_pt1 | contig 104767 bp, 69 predicted proteins | sample SubbioCR12Aug_5A_FD_184828 | JGI IMG/M metagenome (GOLD analysis project Ga0208244, IMG submission 184828) | Serpentinite rock and fluid subsurface biosphere microbial communities from McLaughlin Reserve, California, USA - CR12Aug_5A (SPAdes) | ecosystem: Environmental > Terrestrial > Deep... | reverse complement strand
GGGGGGGGGGGGGGAAATAATATCAAAAATTAAATATTAAATATCAAATCAATTGTCCATTAGTGTTAATCCCGCACCTTATCAGATAAAACAGGGACGCTCCCGGTAACACGAAAAGAAAAGAGAACGCGGATAAACGCAAACAGATTTTTGCCACGGATAAAGCACGGATGATTAATCAAATTATCAATTTTCAATGGTCAATTATCAATCAAATCTCAATTCTTCAATTCACAAACTTGAAAATTGGTAATTGATAATTGAAAATTTATCCGTGTCCATCCGTGGCTATTCTGTCGCAAATCTGCGTCCCTTTAAAGACAAAACCCAGTCAAAATCAATGTATTTTCCCTAATTTATTTCCTTGTCTGTCAATATCTTAAAACTTGATGTCACAAAATGGGGGGGGCAGAACGTTATATATAGAAGCTGAAATATCGGCAACAAAACCAAAATATCAAATGAAGTCTTCATCCTTGATTCCAAGACTGCGATTGGCAACTAACTGCGAAATAATCGAAAATGGTCATCGGTTCAGACTGGTTAAAGATTACACGGCTGCGATAATACCCGCTTCGACTCGATTGATTTTGTCGAATCGAGGCGAGTCGGCAGATATGGCACAAGCAAAAGCATTTGACATTGAAACGCAATATGGTGTCTTCGCACCTTGCTTACGGCTCAAACGCCTGACCGAACCAATCATCGAATACAACGCCCAAGGCATTCCTATCCCAAGTTTAGTCAGGTATCAACCTTATCCAATCGTGCGGATATATAAAATTACTGACAGAAAAGGTCTAAAACTAACAAATAAAACTAGGGGCTAGCCCCCCAGTGAGGGTGGGGCTAGCCCCTTGGTGTCGCATAACGAATCTGAAAAACAGATCCATGCACCTAATCATAGGTGCTCGCCTCGTTATCGCGAGAGCAAAGCGGGCGGGTGCGCCCCTGAAAAAAGTCTGTCATTGCGCGGTTGGCGAAGCCAATCCCCCGTGGCAATCTTACATACAGTAAAAAGATGAGATTGCCGCGCTCCCTACGGTCGCTCGCAAAGACAAACGGGTCTAATGTCATTGCGAGGAGCGTTAGCGACTGGACGCGAAGCGTAGATGGAACAAAGTGAACATCAACAATCTTACCTACAGTAAAAAAATGAGATTGCTTCGGGGTTGCTTTCGCAACGCCCTCGCAAAGACCAACGGTGTCATTATCTTCAGAAGCATGAAAATACATCATAAAAAAAGCGGGGCTTGGTAAAACCAAGCCCCGCAAGTTAATTGTTTTATATATTATTTTATCACCAGTTTGTGCCGAGCAGTGTATTTGTCCGCTCTCATCTCGTAGAAATAGATTCCAGCCGCAACCCGCTGATTCGCATCATCAGTTCGGTTCCAGTTAACGCTGTGATAACCGGCTTGATAAGTGCCTTTTGCCAGTGTTTTGACCACTCGTCCCAGCGCATCATAAACAGTGATTGCAACATCAGACGCAACCGGCAATTGCCATTGAATCATAGTCATATCGCGGAATGGATTTGGATATGCTTGTGCTAATGCAAATGTTGCGGGCAGAGTTGAATTACCCTGAACTGTTTGATTCGTATTGCTGCTCACTCTGGTTGGCAAAACGCTGGTAAAGTAATAATATCTTTCCCAGACATTATTTTCAGGTATCACATCAATACCTGGTCGTGTTTCGAGCCAGGATTTAACCCGATACCAACCTTCTGCAGTTGGCGTAAAGCCGGACTGGAATGGCAAGCAGACATACGGAGCAATATAAGCGTCGAGATAACGGGCATAGACCAGGCTGTTGGTGTTTTCATTCCAGATTTGCACTTTGGCGCGGAAATCCGGCGTATTTTCAGGGATGTCCATTAAAGCGGTGACTACTGAAGCGACATTATAGGTTTTGATATCAAGCGTTTCGCAGTGCATTGGGGTATAACCGTCAAGTAAACCAGTCCAGTTGGTCTGCAGGTCGCCTTCCGGACCATAGACAGTAAACGAATTCGCGAGCATGTCATTTGCCGGGTCCATATCATACGCGGATTTTACCCAAGCCACGACATCATGATAACTCGGGTCCATAATACCGGTAACATCCCACCAATATGGATGCCAGGACTGATTCATCGTAATAGTTTCCGAGCCTTCACCGATTTCTGTGATGTATTCTGATTCCCAAATCACGATACCCTGTTCGGCGGCACCAATATTGCAGTAACTGGTCATCTGCACCGGATACTGAACAATCTGGACAATCAGCGTGCACAGGACCGGTTGGGTATGGACGCCGTAATTTGTAATCACGACCTGAGGTGTGTAATCGTTACAGACCATTGCCATACCCTGCGGAACCAGAATCGAGCTCACGCCGAGGTCATAATATTGAACCGTTAACATCGTCGAAACTGCATCGTCTTCAGGCAACTGGTCAAGTGCGAGTTCAGTTGAACAACTGACTACATGATTGCAGCGGGTAGCAGTCCAGTTCGGGAAGATTAATGTTGTTTCTGCATTCGGAGGGAAATTAGTTATTGGAATCGTTTCATTATACACTTCGCCAATCTTGAATCGGACAATAAAGGTTTCGGTGAACGCGCCGAAGTTCTTAACTCGTGCGCTTGGCGTGATAACCGTCCCTTCCAGAACCGTATCAATATCTGGTGAAAGAATCGCCATGGTGCCGACATTATTAGAAGGTGGCAGCACTTCGACCGAACCAGTGGCCGTATCATTCATAGTGTTATTATCCCATTGCAGGGTTGTCCACGCTTTCAAACCGTAAACACCCAGAACTGCAGCCCACGGGTCAAAATCAACCATAACTGAATCACCGGGCAGAAGATTGGCAACCGTCTGCGTATCGGCATAAATTGTACCGATTGTCATGATAACCGGGAATGCGGATTGCTGCACATTGCCAAAGTTCTTGACCTTGACTCTGGGAGTTATGACATTGCCTTCAAAACTGATTGGCATCGGCCGGATAATCGCAGTCGCGCCAATATCCCAGATTTCGGTATGAAAACTCCAGACTGGAGATGCAATCGAACCTTTTCTTGGATACATGCCGTTAGTATCATTATGTGCCACGACTTTCCAGTAATAGGTCTTGTTCGGCATCAGGTCATACGCATAAGTAGTGTCTGTTTGCAGCGGACTCACAATCATCAGCGGCGGATTCACTTCGTCTAAATAGACATCATAATATTGAGCAAGCACTGAAGCATGCCAGATTAAATGTCCGTTTATTGGTTGGGCAATCGCACCATTTGCCGGGTTGATGAGCGTGAATGCGCTTGGCGGGTCGGGCGTGTATTCATCGGCACCGATATCCGGGAACATCGGATTACGCGCGTCGCCGTCAATGTCATCGGTAATGCCAAAAATCGGAGTCGCTTTGCGGTTGACTGTGAATGAAGTCGGCTGGATGTGTAAATCGGTCATGCTCACAAAATCAGGATTGGCACTGATTGAATTTTCGTCCTGTCCGGTTCCAACTCGCCAGGCTGCTAAGTCAATTCGGTTAGTGGCGCCAATATATCCAAGATTAGGTCCGGATGTGAAATATAGGTTGTGGTCAATATTTGAGAATACAGTATTTGCCGCATTACATAGAACTGCATAACGATTAGTTCCAACAGTTGCCGGAATCGAAAATATATTATTCTTGATATCAAGCGCACCCGGTGCGGTTACGGCTGAGTTGATAATTAAACAAGCCGGAACGCTCGTAGCAGATACCTGGTCTGTAGCTAAATTTATTGAGTTGTAGTAGATTTTATAACCACTACCACTATATATATTGATACCATAACCATTATCAGTGGTCGTGGAAGACCAGCCATAACCGGCAATATTCCAGAGGAAGTTATTCGCAACCAGAATATTTGCATCGTTAACAGTCACGGCTAAGCCAATACCGATTGCGTTGTAACCACTGGTATTTGTGTTGATAATAGCACTTACTTGGTTTTTCTCAACGGTTACTTCAGTCGTAGTTGAAAAGATATATATACCGAATGCAGTGCCTGTAGAACTCGTAGACATTCCATTAATAATATTACCAAATATCGTAATATTTGCGTTTGCCAACGCAGATGAAACGGCAATAGCTCTCGGACCTCCAGTTGTTGAACTGATTGGACCGATTACATTATTCGCAATCGTGCTGTTGATGGTAGCAGTTGCAAACCAGACACCGGTGATATTGGACGCATCAGTTGCAGACAGGTTGGCAATGTTATTATAAGTAACCATTGCCCCGTCACAGCCCTGCACATAAACACCGACCAGACGAACTGCATTCACACCTTCGGTATTCAAATCATTTTGGGTAATCAATATGCTGCCATTTCCGGCCGTAAGTGTTGCATTTACATAGATACCGATATAAGCTTTCTGAACGCTGTTATTCTGAAGCGTGATATCATTAAAATAACCCAGATTGCCGACGACAACCGCACTCGATGCGTTAGTCCCGTTTATTACAATGCAGTTCTTAACTGTAACACCAACCGTTGGTGTCGTGGTGCCTGTGGCAATACTTATTACCTGCGGTGAAGTTGTGCTGGTATTTTCAATGGTCAGGTTTCGGGAATTAGTGCCCGCATTTGAACCGTCAATCGTAATATAACCGGATAAGATTCTGAATATCTGTGCACTTGGTGAAGCACCAGATATGGTCGCGGTTATACCAGTGTTCGGTTTTATGGTCACGCGATTTGCCGCGGTCGGTTTAAACTCGTTTGCGACATTAATAATAATCGGATATGTTTCAGTCGGATATGTTGCGTCAACTAACAAGAAATTAACCGGACCACTGACTCCGCGCAGATTCAGGTCAGCAACTGCTGCGGTAATGGTCGGATAAACGCCTTCGATATCATCTGGAAAACTGATGTCAGACCGTTCTGATTTCTTGACATACAAATCACCAGTATACGGTTTGCCATTTTCCATCGGCACCCAGACAATCTGTTCAACTTTAACCCACTCGGTCCGGGTTCTTATTTCAGATGCATCCGTGTTTTGTGAATTAACATTCTTATCTAGCTGACTCGTGAAAGGAGTTTCTGTAATGTCAAAAACTTCAACTTCTCTCATTTCTGTACGAACCGTCATCTCAAAACTAATGTTTCTGCCGGTTAATCGATTAAACTCAGCCAAACCAACCGTATAATTACCCGAGAGCGGTGCCTGGGTAATGACATAGATGTTTGGAGTCGCCGGAGCGGTTACTGGATTTCTTGATACATTATTGCTTGAGTCATACGCCTGCACATAATAGAAAACCGTATCACCGGCTGTAACGCCGCCAAACTTGGAATGGTCAAAAGCAAATGTCCACGGTGCAGCAGTAAGCGAATCATGATACCAGGTACCGCGGTTCTTATTAAAGAAGAGCGTCGGTTTATTACCCGGAGCGATTGAAACACCGGACATTAAGTCAGTAATCGTTGCCGTCAAAGTGCGGTTTCCAAATCCACCAGTATATGGTAATGGCGTATATGTTATTACCGGTCCGATTTGATCAATCGGAATACCGATAAATTCATCGGCACCAATATCCGGGGCAATCTCACCATAAGGAAAATCAGTACTGCCCACTCTGGTGTCACCGTCAATATCAGTTGTAATACCAGGAATTGGTCGCGCACCCGATTCGAGCCGGGTCGGGATTGTCGTGCTGATGTGCAGGTCATACGGCGGAGTTGTCACATTCACAAACGGCGGAAGTTCGGTGACTGAAAATGCATCTCTTGGTGCAACCCAGGTTTGATAGGTTGGTAGGTCCTGCACCACATTTGTTCCGTCATAAAATATCAGATTAGTTGCCGAAGGCACGCCCGCATACCAGCAGTTATTATTAGATGTTGCCGCATAAGTTGTTAAGACGGCTGTGGCTCGGCGATGGGCAACCGTAAAACCGGTGCCATTCGCAGTTGATGTATTGACAAAGACATTATTGACAAGATTAACCGTCGGGGTTGCACTGGTGGCTCTGAATGCTGAAGTACCAAAATTTGCGCCAGTACTGGTTGCATTCAGATATACTGAGTTGTAATAGGCGTTCAGGAAATGTGTCGAAGTCGCACTGGCATAATTAATACCGGTAATTGAGGTTACACTGGCACCAGCCGGTGCTTTCAGGTCATAGACAAAATTATTATAAACATTGTTCTCAGTCCCGGTTGAAATATGGATACCGTGCAGTACCAATGCGGTTGAAGTGCTCGTGCCGGTTAAATCATACACTTTGTTCTTATGGCAATGAGTAATACCCGTGCCGGCATTCCAGATGCCGTAAAAAGTCGCACCGCCGGAAGTGATTGTATAAATCGTATTATTATATACGACAGGATTTGTACCGGAAAAATATAAGGGATAGGTCACACCGGTACCAGCGGTTATGTTATTAACTGTATTATTGTAAATCTGGTTTGAAGTAGTTGACAGTAGATATAAACCATAGAACGCACCAGTACCACCGATAATATTAGATATAACATTACCCGAAGCAACGCGATTCTGGGCAACCGCTGTGTTCGAATAGATACCATAAAATATGGATGTACCAGCAAGCGTGATATTAGAGAAATTATTATTTAAAAAGGTTTCAGTCCCACCGGTTGGTGAGCCGAGATTATAATAACCATAGAAAGAACCCGAAGCCGCGGTTCGGTTAAACGCACCGCTGGTTACATTATTAGCAATCATAACATTGTTGGTCGCGGTGCTTGCCGTGATTAAATAACATGAACCGGTGGATGCGATTCCATTAGTCATAAAAGTATTGTTGCTGACTGTTATTGATGGATAGGTGCCGGTAATATAATTAAAATAAACTATACCTGTGCCGGCTGTGGCTGAGAGTTTTATTGAATTGTTACTGTGTATAAGCGGGTTAGTACCGCCGGTCGTCGAATAAATACCGGATAACTGTCCGGCATTGGCAGTCAGGTCAAACTGATTATACATAAAAGTGCCGCCGCCATTGACTGTGGTCGAATTCATAATCCCGTAGCCGATGGTTGTGAAATTCGAACCGCCGTTCGCAGTATTGTTAAAATAGTTATAACTGACATTGGGCATAATTTGATATATCAAATAGACACCGTAAGCAGTGCCTGTGGCGTTACCGGCATAATTGGTAATCGAATTACCTTGAGCAGACATACCGACAATCGGGTTCAAATCTTTAAAAGTAATGTTGCCCCGTACAATAATACCGGTAAAGACATTGCGGATGTCACAACCGAAAATCAAAAGGTTCTCGGTGCGGCCGCCGTCTGATGTAACCGTAATACCGGTTGCCGAACTTGTGAGTGAAGCCGCATCATTATTTGACGCATAGATACCAACTACATAAGCGCTGGTGCCTTTGGTCATGGTAATGTTACAGTTACTGATAGTAACATTTTTACAGGCATCGTCTGTACTTGCTTTTCTTAAATAGTAACCGTATTCAATACCCTGGTCTGTCGTCACGATGTCAATCTGGTCAAATGTAACATAATCAGCACCGTCAATCGTGATAACCGCATCACCCTGAGCACCTAAAATAGTTGTTGCGATAGTTCCTGCATCGGTTCGCTGCACTACTGGATTTACGCCCGCACCGTCTTTGGTAAATACGATTGATGCGATTGGCGAACCTGAAGCTGTAAGCGGCGGCACAATTTCAGTAAATGTTGCCCCGGGTTGAACCTTATAGGTCACGCCGCCGGCGGCAACCTGATTGGTGTTTAAATCATTTATCGCAGTGGTGAAATCCGGGAAAGTATCCGTATTGGTAATACCCGCGTAAATATATTTAATGCCCGAAACCGTCCCGCCTTGTGTCATCTGACTGCCGGATAAATATGGAGATTCACCAAAAGCATAAGCAGCAATTCGAAAATAGTATGTGGTGAGCGGACTCAAACCGGTCTGAGTAACTGTATAAGTCGCGCCGGTCGTTCCGGTCGTGCCGGATACAGTATCTGCAACTAATGAATAATTCACGCCGTCAGTTGAACGATAGACCCGAAAACCTGTTTCATTGGTCGAATTATCGTCCCAGCTTACATCCATACTGGTTGCCGTAACATTTGAAAAGGCGAGATTAATCGGTGCCGAATCAGGCATCACCGCAACCTGTAATGAAATATCATCAATCGAAATATACCAGGGTATAACAGTAAGGTCAGCCCTGATTCCGACATAATAGGTTCCGCTCGTGGCTGGGATGAAAGTTCCTGAAAAATATTGATAATCTCCGCTCGTCACCGGCGTTAAAGCAATAATCGGATTAGTCATACCCGCAGCACTTCCGGTCGTGCCATAACTTGCCATGACATTAACACCAGTCGTAGCATCCTGTCGGGCATAAAATGACAATCCATAAGGAGTGCCGCCGGTTAAAGCGACTTCTTTAAACATCCAGCGTGTATTGCTCCATCGCAGATAAGCATTCCAGGCACCGGTGCGGGGCGTTCGATTATAAGTTGTCAAACTCGTATTCGCAGTCCATTCATTGGTGCCGATTTCTGCTTCCTGGGTCCAGCCGACAATTGGAGTTTGGTCAGTATTTCCGACTTCAAAACCATCGAAGAAAATCATTTGTGCAATCGCAGTTCCGCCCACTAAGAGCAAAACCAATAGCGCTAAGGCTATTTTGGTACAACTGTTGTTATGTAACATATCTGCCTCCATACAAATTTATTTATCGCAAGGATTTTATAGTGCCATTGCACTATTTATAATTCAAAACTATTTCGATGTAATTCCCTTGCCTTGAATTATCATCACTGTTAAACAGAAAAATTAATATAATGATTAGAAGATGTAATTGTATATAGTATAATATTATAACAATTCTCGATTCGCACGTGCAACCTTTCTTTTTAAAGCCTATACCACATAATAAACAAATTTTTTAATTTGTCAAGTGTTTTTTTATTTTTTTTAATACCTTAGTCACCACCTGACAACACCCCTTAGTTCCAGCTTAGATTAGGTCCTGACTCACTCTCTCAATTCCGACCTCATTGCAAGAATCTATCTATAAGCGGCTTAAACACTCTTTGCGAATCTCCTTAATATTCTGAATACCAATCTCATCATAAATCTGATTCTGTATCTAACCCATAATCCCCAAACCCCTTTCCCTTGTTTAGTGCTTTACAAAGCAACCCGGTAAGCCCTACCCCCTTGTTAAGAGTTTTTGGTTGTTAGTGGTTGGTTGTTAGCAAGATAAAGCGAAAAATCGAGCAAAAAAAGTATCCTGTTCAGTTGACATTTCCCTGATTAAAAAATGGGGCTTGGTATTGTTTTACCAAGCCCCGGGATTAATTAGTTTGTCTTATTTTATGACCAATTTCTGGCGTGCGGTGTAATTATTCGCCTTGATTTCGTAGAAATAGATACCTGCTGCAACTCGCTGATTCGCATCGTCAGTCCGGTTCCAGGTCGTGTTATAATTTCCCGCTGGATATGAGTTATTCTCTAAGGTTTTGATTGTCCGTCCGGTTGCGTCATAAACCGTCAGTTTGACTAAAGCGCTCACTGGTATCTGCCAGCTGATATTTGTCGTATTATTGAATGGATTGGGTCGTGCCCCGATTAATTCAAATGCAGTTGACATACCATGATTGCCTTGTGTAGATTGATTGGTATTGTGCGTCACTTGTGCGGGTAACAGATTTACGAAGTAATAGTATTTTTCCTGCGCATTGTTTTCCGCAATCATATCAAGACCGGGTCTGGTTTCAATCCAGGAATAAACCCGATACCAGCCTGGCTCGGTCGGTGTCCAGCCACTCTGATAGGAAAGACACGAATAAGTCATTGGGGCCAGTTCCTCATCCAGATACCGGGCATAGACAATCGCCTGATTATTCTCCTGAATAATTTTCACTTTGGAACGGAATTGAGCGGTCGGGCCAACCGGGTTTGAAACTACTGAAGCGACATTATAAGTTCTGATTTCTAAAGTTTCATGGTATAGCGGTTCGTAACCGTCAAGCAGACCGGTCCAGTTGGTTTGCAGGTCATAAGCACAGCCATTAACCATGAACATATTCAATAAACTGTTGTTATCCGGATTTACATCATTCGGCGAAGAAACTTCGGCATAAACCTTATGATAAGTCGGATTTAAAACCCAGGTAATATCTGACCAGTAAGGATGCCAGTTCGGTAAATAAACCGTATCAGAGCCGACCTCGACTGTCGTAAACAGCCACTCTTCGTATTCACAAATCGGATTTGTCGTATCGACGCCGATATTACAGAAACTTGTCATTTGTGCCGGATAGCGAGTGATTCTTACCAGCACTGAACAGGGCGCCGCGCTGCCGGTTCCGCTTACGGTCTGGTTATGAATAACCACGGCTGGCGTGTAATCATTGCAGGTAATAACACCGCTCGTCGGTACTAAAATCGACACGATTGAAATATCGTTCATACCCGTATCAATTACTGAAAAACGATACTGTGCCGTATCATTACTAAAATTCTGGTCAGTTGTTAAAGCGGTATAAGAAATACCCGTATAAGCACCGGCTGATGCGGTCCAGTCATCGAATTCGACCGTATCGGTCTGACCAATCGCAAGACTGATTGTCCGTGTACTCAGATATGAACCAAAGGTAAAATAAACCGGGACTTCGGCTTCTTGAATATTACCATAATTATGCACGACTGCAGTTGGCGTAACGACCGTACCTGAATTAATTGTACCGGTTGGCGCCAAAATCTGATTCACACCCACATCATGTACCACCGCTGGATTTACCTGAAGTTCATTATAGGCAGTATCATTATGACGATTAATATCATCGGCTAATGTCGTATATGATATCACATCATAATAACCGACTTGGGCAGTCCACGGTGTAAAATCGACCGTATCTTCTTCTCCGTTCATCAGTGTCACATAAACGCTGTCACGGTATGAATCAAAAGTAAAGAAAACCCAGAAACTTTCGACTTCATCCCGTGGTGTTGAACCAAAATTTTTCACAATAGACTGGGGTGTAACTGCGGTTCCTGCAGTCATTGTTCCGATTGGAGCAAGAATCTGCAGAACACCGACATCACTAATACCGGCACTAATCACGACAAACGAATCATACATAGTATCATTTGTCGGATTTTCATCTTGAAACCATGTGGAATAAACAACCGCATTATAAGTTCCCGGTGTCGCGGTCCAGGTGACTGGAAAGTCCCTTATTACAGTCTGACCCGGATTAAGCGGGGCGACCAGACCGACTTGTCCAAAATAACCATCAAACGACATAAATACCATAGCGTTAATTGCCGGTTGATTGCCGAAGTTCTCAATTCTGACACTCGGCGTGACAACTGTTCCAGCAACGATAGTATCGGCTGGCATCAGGATTTCAATCGGACCGATATCATAATATCGATTCGCTATCGTTATTGTCGCTACTAAATCTTGTTTTGAATTATCATTGACCGAGGTTGACAAAACATCACAATACCATGAACTGTAACTTGGTATTAGTGCATCTGGAGTTACTTCCATTCTGATTTCTCGGTATGCGCCAGGATTAAGGGCGCCCGTATTCCAGCCAATGCCGGTAACCTGGGCTGTGATGTTGTTGCCGCCAACCAATGCGTCATAATATTCAACAGTCCAATTCTGTCTTGTTTCGGCAATATCAGCATTATCGCGGGTCTGGAAATACTCATTAACAATAAACCCGTCTGAGCCATTCCCGTCATTTTCGATTTTGATGTGATATACTGCTGGATTGTTCGGAATAGTGTATTGTTCCTTAGTTTGGCCAATTCCGGTTAAATTATAAATATTGTCACCAATATAGGTCGTCTGGTCCCAGTTCTTAATCAGATTGTCCGGTTGGTAAGTAAGCGACAATAGCGATGCGAATAAATACTGAGTTACCATCACTGAATCACCCGGCGCCAGCACTTTGGCATTGGCTAAATTGTTTCCCCAGTAATAAAGTATCGCACTGTCGTAATATGATAGATTATATCCCTGTAGTGTATAATTAAATGCATAAAGATAACCGTTGCTCCAGCTCGCATACTGTAATAAATCAGGTGGTGTTGGTGGCGGAGTTAGGTAAGTTGGCCCGATAACCGAACCGAGATTATAAAAAGTTGGGGTCCCGAATGGATAATCAGTTATTTCATAATGGGTATAGTTAAAGCTCGACCATTGAGTTTCGTATTCCAACCACGGACCTTCTGGATTTTTCGTTCTATACCGTGCCGCATCATTACCATCAATCATAATATCCCATTCATAGCGGATACCGATTTTTACTGTGTCGTAGCCGGTGTTTTTAACTGTGGTTGTCACGCCGATTTTCGAATCATCCAGAGTCGTACCGTCAATAAAAGTATTTTGTTTGATTTTCAGAAAATCATTTTCGCCAATCACATTCCAGACGCATAGTACTGATGTCGTAGTCGGCTGGGTAATTGAAGTTAAAGTCCAGTCAAGCTACATACCAGTGCAACCTGTATCAGGCATGAAATAACCGGTACCCGTATAATAATTTGTATTAGAAGTATAAGACTTAACAGTCAGGTAGGTTGACCAAGGATTACCATATGCGCCGCCATATAAAACATTTTGTTTGCTTCCCATCGAAATCGTTGCCGGATGACTAGTACCGGTTCTAACTGTAAAAGTACCAATGCCATTATTATTGGCAACATTTTCAACTATCAAATCATAGTAATTATTCGTAACGGTCAGCACATCGGCTGCTCCAGGTTTTCCTGGTTGCATTGCTTTTTTATCAAACGCGTTTTGGCTTAATTGGTTATTATTCGTAACATCTGCGTAACTGCTACAAAATAATAATACTAATATACCAATTATAACTATTGCTTTACTTTTCATTTTGCCTCCTGTTCGGCAATAATATTTTTATTAAGGATATCATTATCCTTAGTTTGTTAGTAATAATTAATTTATACGCTTATGCGTAATAGTAATAGTCAATTTCTTACTATAATTAATTGTAAATAAATATATATCTTTGTCAAGTATTTTATTATAAAAAAGTACAGGGCTTGCCCCTCACCTATTTTCAAATAGAGCATAATCTAATCAAAATATTATGTGTATCTTTTACTGCCCTAAAAATAGGTGTGGGGTTTATCCCGCACTTATTTACAAATACACTGAAGTATAATCTAAATATTCGACTTATCTAAAGACCCCTGAAAATAAAAAGCGGGGCTTGCTCATCGGCGCAAGCCCCAAAAGCCGTTAATTATTTTCTGTTATCGGCTGATTACCATCTTGTGACGGGCCGTGAAATTAGTCGCTTTCATATCATAGAAGTAGATACCTGCCGCAACTTTCTTGCCTCGCTCATCCGTGCAGTTCCAATTCGTGTTGTAATAACCAGGTTCACAATGTGCGTTAACCAAAGTCTTGATAACACGGCCAGTCGCATCATAGATATTAACTGTCACCTTGGATGCTACCGGTATCTGCCATCTGATATTGGTTGAAGTAACAATCGGGTTCGGATAATTGGCACCAAGCGCAAAGGTCTGCGGTATGCCGGTTAAGTCACCCTGTTGCGTGCTGTTGCCATTGTTAATTAGTCCAGCGTCAGTAGTGCTTAGCTTTGCAAAGTATGTTCGCTGCATTGAATTGTTCTCCATAATCACATCAACACCAGGTCTGAATTGTAACCAGGTTGCGCACTCATATAAACCAGAGTCAGTCGGTACCCAACCAGAATAGTAATACAGACATGCGTACTGTCCGGCTAACAAGGTCCGGTCTAAATAACGGGAATAGACAACCACATTGTCCTTCAGTCTCGTAATCTTAAACCACGAACGGAAACTTGCTGTCGGTCCGAACGGTGAGTTCGAAACTACTGATACTGGGTTATACGCAGTACCAACGATTATGGTATCTGTATCAGGAATCGGTATATTGCCTAAGAGCAAACCAAGATAGCAAACCTGCAGGTCATTGGCCGCGGCTTTGACAATAAACTTCTTCCAGGTCGAGTTATTGGTCGTATCCTGGTCACCGGCTGAATGGACACTTGCCGAGATGCGATGATGGAAACCTTTCCAATAGACATCTGACCAGTATGGATGGAATGCGGGCATCTGCACATAATTCAAACCCGGATCAACAATCGTCACGACAAAGGTGTCGTACATCACAATCGGCTGCATTGTATCCGGTGAAATATGACACAGACTGTCTAATCTGGTACGATAACGCCAGATCTTAACCCGTACTGTGCAAGGTGTTGGTCCGACATGCAGACCCTGATTCCAGACTTCAACCGTCGGAGTGAATGAATTACAGCTCACCACCGTATCGCCAGGAACCGTGATATTGCCAATCGCAATGTCGCGATAACGGACGACAAATGGCTGATAAATCGTATCATTGCTGTTATCCTGGTCGGGTTTGAAATCGACAAACGCGATTGCAATGTGATCACAGCCGCTGTCCGCATGCCAGGTGAATGGAATCGTCTCATACACGCAGTAGGCAAGATTGCGCCAGACTGAATCATGAAAGACTATGGTATAGCCATTGTCATCAGTTAAACTCATATCTCTAAAGTTTAAATCAGCTGGTGGTAGTAGTAGCATACCGTTAGTAAAACGAATGACTCCTAAATGTACCCAGCCGGCATGATATGGAACATGAATGCCTTTGTTATGGACAACAACCTTGGCATTGATATCATTACAGACATCAACCGTATCTGGAATACCAAGCAGAGCCGTAACCTCGACATCATGATAAGTCACGACAAAATTTGCAATCGCCGTATCATTATGAGGATTCTGGTCATACATAGTTGTGCAGATTGCGACTGCGGTCCAATTGCAGGCACTTTCCGGATGGAAGGTCCATATCCCCATTCGAGTTTCTCCGATTGGTATATTTGTCCAACCAAAACCTGCTGCATATGGAGTCAATAAACCATTACGATATGTTTTAATTCCAACATAACCGTCAATCGGGGCAACATGCGCACTGTTGTTTCTAACGACTACTGAACATGTAACTGTATTGCACCATTCGATTGTATCAGGTGTTACTGAGAAGTGAACTATGCCTAAGTCATAGTATTTTGCCACAATCGGCTTGGTCATCGTATCATTGCTTCGGTTCTGGTCATTAGCCAGGGCAGTCCAGGCAATAATCTGATGGTCGCATGGTTGTTGAATATGCAGGTCAGTAAATGTTACATAAGTCGTTTCGCAATATGCTAATGGCACGGTCACGGGCAGTGATTCGCGAACAGCTATGTTGTTATCTGTGACCGGTGCTGGAATATGTAAATGCACATACCAGCCCGGTGGCACTGTTGTATGCGGTCCATTATTGTGAACTCGAACCGTTACATTGAATGGATTGCATACCTGCACCGTATCTGGTGCAATAATTGCCACTGGATGGACATCATAGTATTTTGCCACAATCGGCTTGGTCATCGTATCATTGCCCGGATTCTGGTCACCCGGATATCTGGTTTGGGCTTCAATAAAGTGCACGCACGGTTCACCAATATGTTTTCTGAATGTAACCTGAGCCGTTTCGCATGGCGCTAATAGCACGGTCACAGGAAGTGAATCATAATAATCCTGTTTGCCGCCATCATCATTCGATACTCCAATCCATAAATAAACATACCAACCCGGCTGTAAAGTATAGTGATAACCGGCATTGTGGACTTTAACCGTGACATCAAACGAGTCACACACCTGCACTGTATCCGGCGCGATAATCGCGACTGGATGCGCATCGATGTATTTCGCATAAATCCATTTGGTCTTGACATTATTAGCCGGTACCTGGTCATCCGGATAAACCGCAGTTGCGGTTATGGTATGACGGCATGGATTTGGAATATGCAGATTGTTTTCAAAATATACTGTCGTTGTTTCACAATATGCCAATAGCACCTTAACATAAGCAGATTCACTGTCAACTACGGCACCGGTTGAATCAGTTATGACAACCCGTACTTTCCAGCCCGGTTGTAATGTGTAGTGCTGACCTGCATTATGCACCTTTACCCAACCGCTGAACGGGGTGCACGCAGTCACTGTATCCGGCATTGACATTGACACCACTTCGGCATCGATTAAATAAACTGTATAAGGTTTTTTTATCGTATCGTTGGCAGGATTCTCATCACCAACTAATTTAGTCCAGACAATCGCAGTATGATTACATACCGGGAAATGCCATTTCTTAAAAGTCTTGGTAACCTGCTGTCCGGCGCCTAAACCCGTGACATATACCGAATCTAAATATTCCTGCTGGGCTAAAGGATTTAATGACTTGAAAAATACCCAGAACGATTCGGGCTGGTGTCCTTCATTCTTGACAATCGCGGTCGGGATTGACTCTGTACAGAATTTCATCGTATCTGGCGGAATCGTTATTGCAATCGGTCTCACATCTCTGAAATCAATCGAGAATGCGACTTCTTTCTTATCATTAGCCGGATTCATATCGCCCGACAGTGCTGTCCAGGCAACGAATTTGTGGTTACACGGCAACTGGGGCATCCAGGAATCCGCATACACGGTTTCCGGGGTGCAGACCTCAACCCGGATATTCTTAGTCCAGGTCCAGAGTGTCTCAGCCGGTCCGACGGTCGGATAACGGATAAACATTGCGTGTACTGGCACCATTTCACCGCCCGTGTTCTGACCATAATTCTTGACTAAGAACTTGGGCTTGAATTTGGTATTAACCAGATAAGTACCGGGTAAAGGCGCATAAATCACATCCACACCAACATCATGCACCCGTTTATACACGGCAATGTCATCCACCCGCAGATTCCACATATCGGCATCTGAATAACACTGGAAACCGATATAATAAGTGCCGCCCGAAGCGACTGTAAAGTCAACTATGCCCTGTTCAAACATCGTGTTTGTGATGCTTGTATTGTCCCAAATCGGACTGCCTACTGTTGTGCCGGGTGTCTGACCGCTGGCAACAAATACCCGCATCTTTTCTGGTAATGATACATTAGAACCACGATAAAAGAATTCCAGGGTATAGGTAACGCCGGCCTGTAAGTTCAATGAATTAGTAAAGAACCAGTCATTTGCCGCATTGGTGCGGGAATAAACATAACGCATACAATTCGGGAATGAATGGGGATGGGATGTTGTGGTTGCCCAGGTCTTACCGTCGGCATTCGCATCAACAATTTGCCATCCGGCTGGAATTGAAGGAGGAGTCAGTGCATCGAAATTCTCAAAAAGCAGGGTGTCGGCAAAAATCGGAGTCAGAAGCGCGAGCGCGAATAAGACAATTAAATATTTTTTACTCATATAATACTCCTTTCATTAACAGAAATGTTTAAGAGTTTTAGGGTTTAGGAGTTTGTGGGTTTTAGAATTTAACTCTCTAACTCTCAACTCTTCAACTCTTAAACATTCTGTGTTCATTTTATTCTCCGGAAACGATAAATACGACTCGTCGGTTTTCCATGCCGCGCGCGCCGGGTCCGGTCTGATAGTTAATCGGCGAAGATTTGCCTTTGGGCATAAGCTGGATGCGGTCGGCAGAAATTCCTTTGCTAATCATGTATTCCCGCACTGCCTGGGAGCGACGGTCGGATAATGTGTAATTATACGGGTCGGTTCCGGCAACATCAGTATGTCCCTCGAGAACGATTATTTCGTCCGCATAATAAACATTGATTAATCTGACCGCTTCGTCGATTTTCCAGTATTCGGTTTTCGGTATTTTGTAGGAATCGAACGGGAACAGCACATTCAGGAAATGGCGGATATAGAACATGTCAATCGCGGTTTTCAAGCTTGTTTTGATTAAATCTTTGACTTCGTCTACAGATAGTTTCAGGTCCGTGACATCTGCCTGAAGTTTATCTACTTTGGTATTTAAATTATCAAGTTTTTTGTCCAATACTCGGAACGGTCCGACCGGTTTCATTTCATTGAGACGCATACAAACCGTGAACCGGTGAGTTAAACCAGTATAAGGTGCGTAATTGACAACTGCATAGTCGAAATTAAATCCCTTGTACACGATGCCTGCACCAAGAGTCAGATTCGCTTTTTCGACATCATAACCCAGGCGGTAGCCGGCTCGCAAAGCGAGTTGCTGCCATGCCCATATTTCCAAACCCAGATTGGCGCGAAAACCGGCATCATAGACCGGATACGACGCATCCGCAAGCAGGCAGAAATTAAACATCTGCCAGGACGGGAAATCGACCGCAATGCCCAGTTTTGGGGTCATTGGCTGGTTAAATCCGACATAGCGCAGTTTTTCTTTGGGTCCGATATTCTGGACCACCAGACCGGCATTAAACGTGCCGATGCCATACGGCAATTCGACATTGGGACAGATTGCGCCGACATCCAACGCATAAGTTGCCATCGTATAGTCAGCCCAGTCATGATACAATGCTTTGACATTGACGCCGGCAGTCAGGTAACGGTGGAATCTGCCGCCATAACCGAGCACCAGTCCTAAGTCATACACGCCTTTACGCTCGTACTGATTAATCCAGTTATTGAATACTTCGATCTCGCCCTGATTAAAATAGATTAAACCCATAGACATGAAGCCCCAGTTGAACGGCAAGCCCATGCCAAAATAAGATTGGGACGAGCCGAAAATCCAACGGTTATGGGTCGCGGTAAAATATTCATATTCGAGCAGGGCAAGACTGGCTGGATTATACAGAATCGAATTACAGTCATAATAAGCAGTAAACGCTTCGCCAACTCCGGTTTGGCGCGCTGTTATCGAGATTTCGAACGGTGACACGACCGCTTCGCCAGGTAAACCAGCATAGGCAGTACTTAAAAGTAGGATGCAAGAGATAAGATATATTAATGTTCTTTTCATGTTATACCTCCATGAATTGCACAGATGAGCACAGATATTTCCAAGTGTGCTAATCATTAATCGGTCTATGCTCATCTGTGTAATTCGTTTCATTGTTATTTCACTATTAGTAACTTTTTCGTGAAGACTTTATTGATTTCGGTTCCGTTTTCAGTAGTCGTAAACTGCGTAATCACAACATAGAGACCAGAAGCGACTTCTTTATCTTTATCGTTCTTCAAGTACCAGGTATAGACGCCTGAATTCGTACCTTCATCCAGAGTCAGGTCTTTGGTATGCACGATTTCTGCAGCCATATTCATAATGGTCATTGCGACCGGTTTACCGCTCTCACCCCAGTATCCGATTTTCACATAATTACCGGTTACCGGGTTATCTGAGAACACGATGCCTTCATCGACATCGATGCGATACCCGACATCTAAGACCACGACAAAGTTCTTGGCTGGGTCGCCGCGCTGTTGCATGGCTTTGGCTCGTGCCACATAACGGGTGGGCAGTATTGATTTGGGAATTTCGACCCGTGCCCAGACCGAATCAAACTCGCCAATCTTCATCGAATCGATGAGAATCGGCGGAGTGAATTCGAGCGCCGCTTTCGGTATGCGTACGCCGCCTTTGGAGAAGAAATCGGTCATCGGGAAGATTTCAATCCGTTCGATTGTCTTGTTACCGGTATTAATCACTGCAAAACCGGTCTCGGCAAACTGACCCGGATAACCTCTTAAAAAGATTGTATCCGGCATTGAGAACGCATCGAGCGGACCGACCTTGACTTCTAAGGTAAAGTAGTCTGAAATAACCGTGCCTTCGCCGACCGTGTCATAAACCGTCACCGTGCCGTAATAAGTCGCATACGGCTGGGACAGTTCGACTGCGGCGGTGACCGTCACATACTGGGATGCGCCCCAGGCAAGGTTTATCGGATTATTCGTGAATGAAATCGCGCTGCCTGACAGGGTATAATTATCCGGTGAAACGAACACTTCGCTCACCTGATAACGGATGCCGGTCAAATCAGTGTTGCCATACGGGTCTGGGTCATAATTATTCTCGTTGCGGTCTGGATTAACCAGCAAGAACTGACCAGAAGCGGTCTGATTCGGTACAAGATTCAAAGTCATCTTATTCGTGACCAGATTTGCCATATTATCCGCAATATCCAGGTCATAATCAGGATTAACCGTCACGAAAATCCGTACCGTATCAGAAGTCGAACCCGTATTATTCTGCGCGGTCGCAAGTCCTGAATAAGTCGTCGCATAAGTTCCATAAGGCACAATCACTCTTGCAAACACGGCTCTTGATGTGCCTGGTGCTAAGGAATCGATGGTTGACGGCACAAACGAGATGTTTGCTGCCGGAATCACCCGATTACCCGCATGCAGGTCAGATGCCGTAAAATAGATGCCGTACAAGGTCGTATTGCCAGGACCGTCTGGGTCAGGATTATTCGTCGTAGTCGTATCAGTTGACCAGACCGTGAAATTACCGGTCTGAACCGTGGTGCCCTGATTACCAGATGCAGAAACTGACGCCTGGGCAATATCCAGGTCTTCAACCATACCGACCACGACTTCTAAGGTAAACATATCAGTCGGGGTGCCAGGTTCACCGGGCGTACCGGTAACAGTCACGGTTCCGCGGTAAATACCGGCAAAAGTATTGGTCGGAATCGCGACCGAGACCATTGCATTATGCGAAGCGCCTGATGCCAGTCCTTGCGGTAAAGTAAAGGTCACTGCACTCGGCGGGATATAATAGAGAATATCTTCAGCGCCTTGCGGCATATATCGTAAAGTTTCGACTGTTGCCGTAAACGATGTGAAATTCGCATTGCCATACATATCCGGGTCAATATTCAATTCGGGCGTATTCGGATTCACCATCCGGAAATATGCCTGACGGGTTACACCCATCGGACCGGCCAGAGTCATCTTATTCGAAACCAGATTTGCCTGATTATCCGCAATATCCAGATCATAATAAGGAGTAACCGTAATAACAATCTGCACCGTATCATTAGTCGTGCCCGTATTGTTGACTGCGACTGCAGTACCAGTATAGGTCGCGGCAAAAGTACCGAACGGGATATTAACCCTTGCATAGGCAGTCCGGAAAGTACCGGAATGAATCGAATCGAACGAAGACGGCACCATCTGCACATTTGCGCCTGGAATCACATGCGAACCAAAACGCAAATCAGAAGTGATAAAAGTAATGCCGTATAAAGTCGTGTTACCCGGACCGTCTGGGTCTGGATTATTCGCCGCATCGGTCGAATAAACCCGGAACGGAGTCGTGTTTACAGTCGTGCCGTGCGCGCCGCTGGCGTGCACTGCCACTGAATCGATATCCAAATCATCGAGCGGACCCACGATTAGTTCCAGAGTAAACATATCAGTCGGGGTGCCGGGTTCACCAGGCGTGCCGGTTACAGTCACCGTTCCGCGGTAAATACCGGCAAAGGTATTCATTGGAATGTTTGCCTGCACCATTGCGCTGTAATTATGACCAGAATATAGTCCTTCGGGTAAGGTGAATGTAATCGCGCTGGGCGGGATATAATAGAGAATATCTTCAGCGCCGTGCGGGACATATCGTAAAGTTTCCACTGTTGCCGTAAACGATGTGAAATGAGCATTACCAAACTGGTCAGGGTCAACATTAAGTTCGGCTGAATTCGGGTTCACCATCCGGAAATAACCGGTTCGGATTGCACCCATTGAACCAGCTAAGGTCATCTTGTTTGCATTCAGATTCTGCTCGTTATCCGCAATATCAAGGTCATAATAAGGTGAAACTGCGACAATGATATTAACGCTGTCTCTGGTCGTACCCGTGTTGTTAGCAGCAATTGCCCAGCCAGAATAGGTCGCGGCAAAAGTTCCGTATGGAATATTGACACGGGCAATCACAGTTTTGAAAGTACCCGGCCGGATACTGTCGATAAATGACGGTACAAACGAGACATTTGCAGCGGGTATCACTCGTGCGCCATATCTAAGGTCGCTTGGCATAAAGGTTATACCATACAAGGTCGTATTGCCAGGTCCGTCTGGGTCTGGATTATTTTGGGCATCAGTCGAATAAACCCGGAACGGAGTCGTGTTTACAGTCGTGCCATGAGCACCGCTGGCATGCACTGCCAGTGAATCGATGTCAAGGTCATCGAGCGGACCCACGATTAGTTCCAGAGTAAACATATCAGTCGGGGTGCCGGGCGTGCCAGGCGTGCCGGTAACAGTCACTGTTCCGCGGTAAATACCGTTAAAAGTATTCATTGGAATGTTTGCCTGAACCCGGGCACTGTACGCTTCACCTGAAGCAAGACCTTCTGGTAAAACAAAACTAATCGCGCTCGGCGGGATATAATAGAGAATATCTTCAGCGCCGTGCGGGATATATCGTAAAGTTTCCACTGTTGCCGTAAACGATGTGAAATTCGCATTACCAAACTGGTCAGGGTCAACATTGAGATTGGCATTATTCGGATTAACCATCCGGAAATATGCGGTTCGGATTGCACCCATTGAACCAGCCAGGGTCATCTTGTTTGCTGAGAGATTGGCTTCGTTATCTGAAATATCTAAATCATAATAAGGATTGACCGTGACAAAGATTCTTACCGTATCGCTGGTCGTGCCCGTGTTATTAATCGCAGTCGCAAGTCCTGAATAAGTCGTCGCATAAGTACCAAACGGCACTACAACCCGTGCATACACGGCTCTTGATGTGCCTGGTGCTAAGGAATCGATGGTTGACGGCACAAACGAGATGTTTGCTGCCGGTATTGTCAAGTTGCCGGTTGCGTCTTTTAAATCCTGCGCCATAAAGGTAATGCCATACAAGGTCGTATTGCCAGGACCGTCCGGGTCAGGATTATTTGCCGCATCAGTTGACCAGACCGTAAAATTAGTCGTGTTAACTGTCGTGCCGTGATTCGTAGTTGCAGAGACCGATGCTTCGGCAATGTCAATATCATCCAATGCACCCACTGATACTTCTAAGACAAACATATCAGTCGGCGTGCCGGGCGTACCAGGCGTACCGGTTACAGTCACCGTTCCGCGGTAAATACCGGCAAAGGTATTCATTGGAATATTGACTGATACCAGTGCATGATAAGCATCGCCAGATGCAAGTCCTGCTGGTAAGGTTATGGTCACTGCACTCGGCGGGATATAATAGAGAATGTCTTCTAAACCCATTGGAATATATTTCAGGGTTTCGACCGTTACGCTAAAACTCGAAAAGTCGGCATTGCCAAACATATCCGGGTCAACATTAAGTACCTGAGTATTCGGATTAATCATCCGGAAATAACCCTGGTCAGTTGCGCCCATAATACCGGCTAATGCCATTTTATTATTAGTCAGATTTGCTTCGTTATCAGAAATATCCAGATCATAATAAGGATTGACATTGATAATCACTGTAATCGCATCTGATGGCCAGCCGTCGTCATCAACCACGGTTAAGGCACCGCGATAAGTTGCGGCATAAGTACCTCTTGGTACTCCAGCCCAGACCTGCACTGATGCCATATCGCCTAAAGCGAGCTGGGTAATACCGGCTAAACTAATCGGTGTTGGACCGAATTGACCGGTTACTGCCACATAGATTTGATTGGCATTGATATATCGTGCCGGATTCAAAGTATCGCGCAGATGTTCGCTCGTAAAGATTAAATTATACAAATCTGTATTGGACGGGCCGTCCGGGGCTGGATTCCATGAAGTATCCGGATTAACCACGGTAAAAGTGCCGATGTACAAAAGCGTGTCTGCGGTATTGACCGTATTCCCAATCAAATTTTCGACAATATCAATATCTTCGATTGGGTCAACAATCACTCTTAATTGGAACGAATCGCCGACATACCCATTACCGTTTTCCGGCATATCGTTATTAAGAACTCTGACCCATGCCGTATATTCACCGGCATATTGTGCTTCGGGAATATTGACTGTCACTGTAATCGGTTCAGATGCGCCGGATAACAAAGTATGCGGCGGGACGAGTGAGAGCGAGACATTACTGATTGGAATATATGCTAATGGATTGGTTCGGTGTAAGAGTAAGTCCATTGACCAATCCAGACCAAACAGGTCGGCATTACCAAACATATCCGGGTCAACATTAAGTTCTGGCGTGTTCGGATTAATCTGGATAAAATACTTATTCTGGGTTGTGCCGGGCAGACCGCTTAAAGTCATCCAGTTCTCAACCAGATTGCCGGTGTTATCCGAAATATCATAATCATAAGATGGCAAAACAATCACAATAATCCGCACCGTATCATTAGTCGTACCTGTATTATTCATTGCCGTGGCAAGTCCTGAATAAGTCGTCGCATATGTACCAAACGGCACATTGACCCGTGCATACACGGCTCTTGATGTGCCTGGTGCTAAGGAATCAATGGTTGACGGCACAAACGAGATGTTTGCCGCTGGAATGACCAGGTCGCCGTTGCGTAAATCCTGCGCCATAAAGGTTATGCCATACAAGGTCGTATTGCCAGGACCGTCCGGGTCAGGATTATTTAGGGCGTCAGTCGAATAAACCCGGAAAGGAGTCGTGTTTACAGTCGTGCCATGAGCACCGCTGGCATGCACTGCCAGTGAATCGATGTCAAGGTCATCGAGCGGACCAACCGAAACTTCTAAGACGAACTGGTCAGTTGTCGTGCCTGGCGTGTCAGGATAACCAGTCACAGTCACTATTCCGCGATATATGCCTGAGTAAGTATTGTTCGGAATGTTTATTGTAATCGTACCGTTCTCTTCATTTCCCCAAGCCAGTCCTAATGCTGGTAATCCAATCGTCACTGCACCGGGTGGAATGTAATAGAGTATATCTTCAGCCCCGCCTGGTACATACCAGAGCGTTTCGACTGAAGCGATAAATGATGTGAAGTCAGAATTGCCATACACATCCGGGTCAACATTCTGCGATTCGAGTGCCGGGTTAACCATTTTGAACTCACCCTGCCGGGTTGTGCCCATTGGTCCGGCTAAGTGCATGGTATTGGCAAATAGGTTTGCCTGATTATCCGCAATATCCAGATCATAATACGGCCAAACCGTAATGTTGATGCGAATCGTGTCTGAAGTCGTGCCCGTGTTGTTGACTGCGGTAGCAAGTCCGGAATAAGTCGCCGCATAAGTGCCAAGCGGAACATAAACCTGAGCATAAACCGAGACCGGTGTACCGGGTGCAATCGAATCAACCACTGACGGCACAAAAGTAATGTTTGCCGCCGGTATCACGACCGCGCCGTATGGTCCGTATAAATCAGTTGCGCTGAAAACAACGCCATACAGAGTCGTATTGCCCGGACCGTCCGGGTCAGGATTATTCGCCGCATCAGTTGACCAGACCGTAAATAACGGGGTATTGACCGTTGACATCATCGGACCGTTTGCCGAAACCGACGCTTCGACAATATCTAAGTCATCAAACCCGCCAACACCGAGTTCTAAAGTAAACCAGTCGGTCGGCGTGCCGGGCGTGCCCGGATAACCGGTCACGCTCACTACCGCGCGGTAAGTACCGGCTCGGACATCACTCGGAATGTTTGCCGAAAGCAGAACATCTTGTGATGCGCCGCTCGGCAGGGTCGCGGGCAGACTAAGCGAAACATTGCCCGGTGCGATGTAATAAGAAATATCTTCCAAACCAGCCGGCACATACCATAATGTGTCAACCGTATATGAGAGCGATGTGAAGTCAGCATTACCATACACATCCGGGTCAACATTCAAGGAAGCGTTGTTCGGATTGATTAAACGGAAATAACCTTGCTGGGTCGAACCCATCAAGCCGTACAGATTCATGGTATTGCCGACTAAATTCTGTTCATTGTCTGAAATATCCAGGTCATAATACTCTTCAACCGTAAACCAGACACCAACCACATCTGAAGGCCAGCCGTCATCGTCCTGAACCTGAACCTGTCCTTTATAAGTACCGGCTTTAGTGCCATAAGGCAGATAAATCCAGACTTCGCATTGTGCGGTATCGCCCAGAGTTAACTGGCCGATTGATGCCTGACTCACCGGCATCGGACCGAATACACCGGTTACGGCAATATAAATCTGTTCTGCAGGAATAAATTTGGTCGGCTGTACAGTATCGAGCATGTTCTGAGCCGCAAACTTTATATTGTATAAATCAATATTAGAAGGACCGTCCGGGTCCGGATTCCAGGACATATCCGGATTGAGAACCGTAAACCGGTTCACATACACTAAAGTATCACCAGGCATACCAGAACCAGAAATATCATCTTCGACAATATCGATGTCTTCGTTCGGACCGACAATCACGCGCAATTGAAACGAATCACCAACCCAGAACGGTGCGGTCAAAGTATCAATCAAACGCACCCAGCCCGTATATTCACCTTCATATTGGTCATAGGGCAGGGCTACGGTCAAAGAAACCATTTCTGACGCACCAGTCCCAAGTGACCAGTAGGGTGTGATTGACAAAGAAACCGACTCGGCTGGAATTGCAAATAATGCCGGTACTGTCACATGTACGAGTTCATCAATCGAATAACCGATATAATTCAAATCCGTGTTGCCGTATAGGTCTGGGTCAACATTCAAATCCGGATTATTCGGATTGATGACTATAAAATGACCGGTGCCAATACCGGGAAGCCCGCTGATTGGCGAACCAATACTCAAACTCATCCAGTTGCCAACCAGATTACCGGTATTATCCGAAATATCCAGATCATAGGACGGTTCCACAGTCAGATAAACACCGACCACATCTGAAGGCCAGCCGTCATCATCCTGCACCTGAACCTGTCCCTGATAATCACCAGCGCGCGTGCCATAAGGCAGGCCAACCCAGACTTCGACATAAGCCGTATCACCCAGAGCTAACTGACCGATTGATGCGTCAGCATAAGGAGTCGGACCAAACACACCCGTGATTGCCAGATAGATATGAGAACTGGGAATATAAAATGCGGGATAAACCGTATCGATTAAATTCTGCGCTGTAAATCTTAAATTATACAAATCAATATTACCGGGACCGTCCGGGTCCGGATTCCAGGTCGTATCCGGATTTAACACCGTAAATGTGCCGACTAAAACCAGCGTGTCATAAGCAGTTGCAGTTCCGCTGATAAAATCTTCGACAATATCGACATCTTCCTGCGGACCGACAACTACCCGTAATTGGAACGAATCGCCGACACCGGCAGTATTATCCATCACCCGTATCCAGGTCGTATAAGTGCCTTCAATCTGGTCAGCCGGTACTTCGACTTCAACGATAACATGCTCGCTCGCACCTGATAATAAAGTATGGAGCGGTGTAAATGAAAGCGTAACCTGGGTTGTATCAAACCATGCCAGCGGATTTGTAATATGCACCAGCACATCAGAAAATGAATAACTGATATCATTTAAATCCGCATTACCAAACATATCCGGGTCAACATTCAACTCGGGGCGGTCTGGATTAATCAGGACAAAATAAGCTGAACCATAAGTTGGCTGGGTTGCTTCGGGCGTAATATTTAAAGTCATCCAGTTGCCGATTAAATTACCGGTATTATCCGCAATATCCAGATCATAATACGGCCAAACCGTAATGTTGATGCGAATCGTGTCTGAAGTCGTGCCCGTGTTGTTGACTGCGGTAGCAAGTCCGGAATAAGTCGCCGCATAAGTGCCAAGCGGAACATAAACCTGAGCATAAACCGAGACCGGTGTACCGGGTGCAATCGAATCAACCACTGACGGCACAAAAGTAATGTTTGCCGCCGGTATCACGACCGCGCCGTATGGTCCGTATAAATCAGTTGCGCTGAAAACAACGCCATACAGAGTCGTATTGCCCGGACCGTCCGGGTCAGGATTATTCGCCGCATCAGTTGACCAGACCGTAAATAACGGGGTATTGACCGTTGACATCATCGGACCGTTTGCCGAAACCGACGCTTCGACAATATCTAAGTCATCAAACCCGCCAACACCGAGTTCTAAAGTAAACCAGTCGGTCGGCGTGCCGGGCGTGCCCGGATAACCGGTCACGCTCACTACCGCGCGGTAAGTACCGGCTCGGACATCACTCGGAATGTTTGCCGAAAGCAGAACATCTTGTGATGCGCCGCTCGGCAGGGTCGCGGGCAGACTAAGCGAAACATTGCCCGGTGCGATGTAATAAGAAATATCTTCCAAACCAGCCGGCACATACCATAATGTGTCAACCGTATATGAGAGCGATGTGAAGTCAGCATTACCATACACATCCGGGTCAACATTCAAGGAAGCGTTGTTCGGATTGATTAAACGGAAATAACCTTGCTGGGTCGAACCCATCAAGCCGTACAGATTCATGGTATTGCCGACTAAATTCTGTTCATTGTCTGAAATATCCAGGTCATAAGAAACGGTCTGTGCATGTGTGGTAAGCGGAAGCATTAGACAAATTGCTAAGATTACAACTAAGGACTTTACGTATTTCATAAAGTTCCTCCTTTTCGGTCTTTTTGACCGGTTAAGTTATTATTAATATTTTTTACTGTGCTACTTTTTTCGTTTAACATCCTAACATCTCGCATATAACTCCTTTCTGAGTTATCACCATTTTACTTTGTAATTTCCTCTTGATTTTAACCAAACCACAAGTATAAAATCAAGTAATTATAAAGTTTTTAATTCACTTATCAAAGAACATTTAAAATATACTAAAATTAACTTCTCTCTCCGATTATCGCATTTTAATGAAAAATGCCAGATTTGTCAAGAGAAAGTTTAAATTATATAATTTCAACACTCTAAACATTTGAATCAAAGAGCAATATTTATAAATCCCGCATTTATATCATATGCGGGATTTACCGCATTATAGCAAACCCTATGCTTTTGTCAAGAGTCAGTTTTGAGACTTCTGAAGAAGTCCTGATTACACCGATTAAAAACAAGATTACACAGATTAAAACCAATAAAAATATGAATAAAGAACCCAGGAATTCAGGAAAATATCTCCTGTTACAATTCGACTTTGGTCGTAGAAAAGTCTTGATTTTGGGACTTATTTGTGTTAATCTCTATCTTATGATTGCTCATCCGCTTTTAGCACAAGTAAAACAAGTCGTATTAAGAAGGGAATATGATATCTTGCAGGATATGTTTATCCAGGCACTTACCGATAATGCACCGTTATCAATCCTGCCCCAAATTTGGGAATCTATCGAATATTTAGCCCGGCCGACAATCAATCTGACCCAAAACGCCCAGTCTTCATCCAAAACCGTATTTGAATATCTGTTGAACCGGGCTGAACAGGATAACCAATACCTACTTATGGTTTTAGACCACCTTAGAAAAACTGCTCAGTTTTTAAGTCCTGACCGTGCGTTTAAGCAGAAAATTATTCAGGTATATAAAAAGTTATATCCTGACATAGTTAATTGGGATACACTGGCTCATTTATCCGGTTTTGACCGGCTCGCACCGTTATCTGGAACAAACCTTTCCCAGGCAATCGATAATTTAGACAAATTGGTCAGTTTAAATCTTAAAAACCCGGTCTATTCGAGCCGTTTTGGTTATGGCGAAGTATTACAGGTAGATTTTCTATTGGATTCAGTTTTAATCAATTTCTTTGCCAGCCAGACCCAAACCATCAGCATTGAACAGGCATTAAAATCATTGCAAATAATACCCCGCGATAATTTGTATTACTTAAAAGAAAAAACCCCCTTCAAAATAATGCAGATGATGCAGGATAATCCGCAAGCACTGTTTGAGATTCTGAAACGGGATGTCAGCGACCAGATAACATCTGCCGATATTAAAAAACTGCTCAGTCCGACTGTCCCTGATACAGATATAAAATCGTTTATCGCATTGGTCAAAAAGTCTAAAACCCAACGCGTGCAAAGAACGAGTAAAGATAAACTTGAAATTGATTATGACGCAATCCTAACTCTACCCAAAGACCAAATCGTAGATTTAGTTACCCGCACACCCAGTACTGCCAGACAAAAAATACTGACAACAATCAAATCACAACGGAATGATTGGCAGGAATTATATATCCGTATTTTTCAAGTCGCTACTGATAAAAAATCTTTGCAAACTCTGTTTTCTAATCTAAACCAAACAGACCGGCAAAAAATTATTAATAAAATATTTACTGAATATAAAACTTTCCCAGTCCAATTCCTATACTTGTCAGATGCTGCGTTTAGTATCGCACCGGATAGTTATTCAATCTTAATTCGTTACCTGGATTTAGTGTCTCTAAAACACGAAAAAATTTCTTTTACCGCAGAAATCCGCAAACGGATAATTGCCGATAATTACCGTCTGCTAAAATCCGTCCTTTTGCAAATCACAAGCGAGACGGCTCTAAATATTTACCAACGAATCAAAGAGATAAGGAATGTTTATCCGGAAGAACTTGACCAGATTAAAAAAATCTTGCAGGAAAAATTTCCCGAACTACTGAGCGAACCAGCTAATTATATTTATCATACTGAAACTGCGATTAAAAACAAAGCAACTGAACTGCAAAGATTGATAAGCGAAGAAATTCCTAAGGTTGCCGCAGAAATCGGTCATGCCCGCGGTTATGGTGATTTGCGCGAGAATTTTGAGTTCAAAGCAGCAAAGGAAAAACAGAAACGGTTGTTTGCCACGATTGCGCAACTCAGGCAAGATTTAGCCAATGCCCGGCCGATTAATTTTAATAAAGTTGATACGAGTATTGTGGCGATAGGTACCTCAGTTAAAATCGTCTCAGTTCAAGAGCCAGCCAAAGAATTGATTTATACAATACTTGGTCCCTGGGATTCGGATGTATCCAAAGGTATTATCTCATACCTTACTCCATTCGCCAAAAAGCTCCTCAATAAAAAAATCGGTGAAGAAATCCTTGATTCTGAAGGCAAGAAATATAAAATAGTTGAGATCAGCCCCACACCTATTGACAAAGAGGAAAAAACATGCCACAGAGACACGGAGTGCACGGAGAAATGAAAAAGAAGAATACAAAAAATCTCGGTGCTCTCTGTGCCTCAGTGGCAAACCTTATTGTATGAATAAAAAATTCAAAATTCAAAATTCAAAATTGTTTGACAAGTACGGAGTGACAACTGAAATAATCAAGATAAATCCGGTTCGACCCAGTATTACTGCGATTAAGCACGCGGCAAAGGTTATTCGAGCGGGCGGATTGGTAGTTTTGCCAACCGACACAGTTTATGGACTCGCTTGTGATGCAACTAATCCAGAAGCGGTTACCAAAGTGTTTACAGTAAAACAAAGACCATTATCGCAACCATTATCAATTGCGGTTTCGAATTATCAAGATATATATATATATGTAAAAAACTTTACTGAAACGGCGAAAATTTTGGCTGAAAAGTTCTTGCCCGGCGCTTTAACCTTGATACTTACAAAAAAGAAAACGATTCCGGATATTGTTACGGCTGGTCGTGCTGATATTGGCATTAGAATCCCGGATTGTAAAATCGTGCTTAAAATAATAGATTATGCCCAGGTCCCGATTGTCATTCCCAGCGCCAACCTTCACAACAAACCATCGCCAGTAACTGCTGAGCAGGCACTCGAAGATTTAAACGGTAAAGCTGATTTGGTCCTTGACGGTGGTAAAACAAAATACGGCCGTGAATCAACAATTGTTTCCTGTATCGGGGAAAAAATAAAAATCGTAAGACCTGGTGTAATTTCTGACGACAAAATAAAACACACCATAAAAAAATCTGGTTTATTAAACTAAAATCTATTTATAACAGTCTAATTAGTTAATGTTAAATATAAAGCTATTAACCAGTATCAGGTATTTAATATTAAGGAGGTGATTTAAATGTTTAACCGTTCAATAACAATTTTTATCATTGCACTAATACTGATGTTCATTGGCTGCGAACAGAAAGACAATGATGTCGATCTTATTATACAATTAATCGATAATTCGCAATATACCTCAGAAGGAACGATTACATTTGATGATTCATTGTCAACGTCGAGCGAAACAAAATCTGCAGACAGCATTCCGGATTGGGTTAGGTTTGTCCGTCGTATTGAACGTCCCGTGACACGGCTCATTCAAGTTGAAGTTACGGGCGATTCCGCGGTTGCAACAATCACAGCTTACCTGCAGGGCAATCCGCCTAATTATGGATTCTTTGTCCGTAACCTTACTGACACTTCGTTAGTTTACCGTCGGTCGATTTCTGATAGCACGCGCCGTCGAGTCAAGCTTTATAAAGACCTTTATGGCTGGCATATTGCAAGCATCACAGCATGGGACACCCGTACGGTAAATGCAGATCCGCCGATTTCGATTAACGAACTTAATATTGAAGTCGCCAGTAGAAATTATGTATTCAGTCTAACTGATCCGGATAAATTTATCACTCGTGAATCGCTGCCAAATTTCCGACCAGGCGACACTGTGAAACTGACTGTAACCGTCAACATCCCCAACGATTCATCTTGGACTTTTTTACATCGCGGCCGGCGGCATAATTATTATTGGCATATACGACAACCATTATTCAAACAGAGCACAAATATCTTTTATCGCACATATGTCATTTCCGATGAAAACCCAATACCACCCTGCGTGCGTCACTTCACAATTGATGTAATTGGTTGGCAAACTCTTTATGGCGATTCATTAGCAACCTATACCGCCCGCGCTTGGGGATTACCTTATATCGTAAGAAACCCGACTGATGAAATACCAGAATAATGCAATCAATCCGGAGTGCGAGAACAATAGCCATTAATGGCTTAGTTATTCAACAAATTATACTGAGCTATATCGCTCTCAAGTTCGCGCACTCCGCTTATAGTTCTAAAAGTTAAACTTCTCCTGCTATTTAATTACAGTAAGTCTTTCGATTCTTGTTTTGCCCTCATCTGTAATAAAATAAATTCCCGGATTTATTCCAGACAATGAAATCCTTAATGTTGGATTACCCAGTCTATTTATCACCTTAACCAATTTCCCAGTCGCATCATATATCTTTATGCAGTTAACAGTATGCGGTAAGTGGACTGTTATGTATGATTTTGCCGGATTCGGATAGATTGTAAAATAATTTAAATCAGCAATTGCTTCTGATTGTCCTGATTGCTCTTTTCGTGTTACAACTACGCATTTGTTTTCATAAGGTCTGTAATTCTGAGCAGTCACCGTAATCAGGATGCGGTCATATCCGCTCGGGTTGATTGCAAATCGTATCTGACCAGCACTGTCCGTATATCCGGTATGATAAAAATCAGAACCGTCCAGAGTGCTTAGACATACCAATGCATGAGCAATCTCTTTGCCGTCTTGATTCGTAACATTGACATTGAAAATTTGCGGGCTTGAACTAATCATCGTATCATGATGTATCGTCATCGGTTTCGGAACCGTTGTCCATAAATTCAGGGACGGGTCGCCCAAGAGGTTGAATTCTGAATAAAGTACTCTGCCAAACGAATCTGGGGTAAAAGTCCAGAGACTATCCAGTCCTTGTTTTAAAGCACTGCCAATTGTCAACGCCTTATCTTGAAAGATTGCTCGGAAAAAGTTGCGCGCCACATAATTCCGGTACCGGGCATATAATCCTGAACTGGTTGCGCCGATAAACGCAACCGCTCCTTTCGGTCTTCTTATCCCGCCTGATTTAAGCCATTTCTGACCTAAATAATTTTGCTCGAGCACGGTCCGGCATGACCAGGAAAATATGACTGGTGTTTTATTCCTGTTGTTGACATATGGATTTACTTTAAACGGGTCAGCCCACTGAGTGCCCAATCCGTGACCGGTGTATAAAAGATAACTGCGGCCCGCTTTTAAAGAATCGTGCACATCATATCGGTTATGCGCCGGTTTGACAAAGGTATCGACTGAAATAAAATCGCTGTTATCAAGTATCATGTTGCGGGTAAAATTGACACCGGCATTATGAAACGGACCCGGGTCCTGACGGATTGTCGCCGCTTTCTTGTAGAACATAGTATCGCCTAAATAAGGCGTGCGTTCATAATTAAATATCTTGGCAATCATTGCCCGCAATTGGCGTCGGTTACGACACGGCAACCGTCCGATTTGCAATTCAAGAACCGTATCGTTGTTCACATCTGCATACGGATTATCGGTCGAACCGACCACCGGATGCGGATACGGCTTGATTTGCTTGACATCGCCGACTATTAAAACATACTCGGGAATGATTTCCCATAAACAATAAGCACTGGCAATAAAATCTTTAATGACCTCAGGTTCATTCCCGCCAATTTCTGAGATTTTGACAACTTTTGTTGAGATGCCTTTTTTATGTTTCCATTGGGCAAAAGATTGAATTGTTGAATAATATCTGTCCAGAGTAATTATCAAATACCTCGCGCCCAATTCTCGGTTGTTATCCCTAAAAATTATTGGCTCTGCATATAAGATTGATACCCCTAATAATATTAACAAAACCCTGGATATGCAATTCATAATTTTATAATAAAGTATAAGAAAAAAGTTGCGTATCTGTCAACCCCGCAACCTATTCTTGAGATTGTGTTTATATAATTCCATACTATTGATTGTCTACAATGCATTTGAGAATAGGTGCGGGGTGAATTTGTGGTTAATCTATTTCATTACATTTCCGTTTTAAAATGAAAAATGCAAATTTAAAATTTCCAATCTTCAATTTACAATTCGACGAAGTCGTGGGTCAAGCGTGAGACTTGATTTTAATTTTTATCATTCTATAATAAAGCAATGACTCAAGAACTCATAAATGTTCCTATTGCCGAGCGGTTGCGACCGCAGGATTTATCAGAAATTGTCGGTCAGGAACATCTTTTAGCCAAGGATAAGCCATTACGCAAGATGATTGAAAAAGGTGAATTACACTCGATGATTTTCTGGGGACCGCCTGGTTCGGGCAAAACCACTTTAGCCCGCATCATTGCTCATTACACCAAAGCAATATTCGTCTCGTTCAGTGCCGTAACTTCCGGCGTTGCCGATATCAGAAGAGTCATCAAAGAAGCTGAAGCCAATCGAGAGCAAGATAACAAATCAACGATTTTATTTGTTGACGAAATCCACCGGTTTAATAAAACCCAGCAGGATGCATTTCTGCCTCATGTTGAATCTGGTAAAATTATTCTGATTGGCGCAACCACAGAAAATCCTTCGTTTGAGGTAATCGGTCCATTGCTTTCACGGTGCCGGGTTTATATCCTGCACCAGCTCTCACCTGATAACATCAAAACCATTCTCAAGCGGGCAATGAATCATGCGCAGGGTTTAAAAGAATTTAATCCCAATGTATCGGAAAAAATATTAGATTATATTGTCAATATTGCCCAGGGTGATGCCCGCTCTGCCTTAACCACTCTTGATTTGGCTGTGCAGGCAACTGAGCCGGATAAGAACAATTTGAGAAAAATCACAGAAACCACGATTGAACATATCGCTTCGCGCAAGATTTTATTATATGACAAGGGTGGTGAAGAGCATTATAATCTGATTTCTGCCCTGCATAAATGTTTAAGAGATTCTGACCCGGACGCATCATTATACTGGCTGGCACGCATGCTTGAAGCCGGTGAAGACCCGCTGTATATTGCACGAAGACTGGTCCGCTTTGCTGTTGAAGATATTGGCGATGCCAATAACCTGGCTTTGGTTGTTGCTAATGCCGCAAAAGAAGCAGTCGATTTTATCGGACGACCTGAAGGCGATTTGGCTTTGGCGCAGGCTGTTGTTTTTTTAGCAATGGCGCCAAAAAGCAATTCAATTTACCGCGCCTATGGCATGGCAAAAAAAGATGCATTGGAAAGCCAGACCGAACCAGTACCTTTGCATCTAAGAAATCCGGTTACAAGTTTGATGAAAAATATCGGTTATGGCAAAGATTATAAATATGCCCATGATTTTCCAGATGCGAAAATAGACCAGGAGCATTTTCCGCCGTCTTTAAAAGGTCGCAAATATTACAAACCATATCCCAGAAAGAAATCATAATTTCAATTAGTTTTAATCAATTTCCATTAATTTCTTGATTACTAAACCCCTTATTCCCTTCCGTCATTACCCCTCTATTCAACCTTTATCTCAGCCCCGTCTTCCTGCCATAAATCCAAAGACATTTTCTGTAATATATTCTGCCCGTAACTTTGCCAGATAAATTATGATTCTTCTCACCACACATCTCTCGAAACTCCTTAACCAACCCACAACTCGCAACTCTTTAACTCTCCAACCCCATATTTGAGCCCGACCCCCTCCGCCCTACCCCCTTGTTAGCAGTTTTTAGATGTTAGTTATTGGTTATTAGCGAATTAGACAAAAAAATGCGTGATTTTTAAGTATCTATACAGTTGACATTTTGTTCTCATTTTACCGAATACAATACTTGTTGACGACTGTTTGAATTGTTTTATTAGTTAATTTTTGCTCTGCGGCTGCCAGATGATTTTACCTTGAGTGTTTATATAAGTATAACTGGTATCACCATTTTTGAGCACCCAGGCCAAACCTTTGTAAAAATCTTTACTGTCTTTGAAAATCGGGTCGGCAACATAACTGCCCATTTTGTCAATATAACCCCATTTACCGCCGCCGAATAATTTACTGCCGCCTAAGTTAACACGTGCCCGGTTCTCTTTGAAATTACCCGCCAGTTCAAATCTCGGATAAATCTCGGTTTTACCGGTTTTATTAACATATCCCCATTTCAGTTTTACTCGAACCGGTGCTAATCCTTCTGTGAATTTATCGCCGCCGTCAAACTGAAAATCAATCACTACCTTACCAATCTTATCAATAAATCCATATTTGGTGTTTCTGGATACTGCGGCTAATCCTTCGGAAAAATCCGAGGCAAAATCATATTGCGGATTAATCACAATCTTTCCGGTCCGGTCAATATATCCGCTCTTTTTTCCGTTAATCTCGGGTATTACCGACGCTAAACTTTCCGAAAAATTATTCGCCTGATAAAATTGGGGTTCTATTACAAACTCGCCGGTTTCGTCAATATAACCATATTTACCATTAATTTTAACGCTTGCCAGCCCTTCTGAAAAATTATTGGCAAAATCGAATTGCGGCTCAATCGTAAACGCTCCATCCCGGTTAAGATAGCCCCATTTTTTATTAACCTTTGCCCGCGCCTGACCCTCATAAAAATTATCACACTCATCGCACTGGGTCAATATCTTGATTTCATTACCGGAGTTAATATATGCCCATCTCTCATTAATATCCTTAACCCGTGCCAATTCTTCTGAAAAATCATCGGCAAAAATGTACTGCGGTTGGATAACGACTTGTCCGTGCTGGTCAATATAACCAAAATGACTGTTGATTTTTATCGGAAACAACTTTGTTTCGGCATAAATCAAGTTTAATAATACCAATAGCAACGTTACCGTAAAAAATCTGCTTATATTTTTCATTTATACAAAATACCCGATTATATCAAGTAGCGGGAAGCAAGTAGCGAGTATCGAGCAAACCTAAATCCCTCGCTACTCGTTGCTCGTTGCTCACTACTTGTTCTAATTCAGCCATTCGATGTTTTCAAGTCCTAATTCTTCTTTACTTAAATTCGTGACGATTACCAATAAATAATTATCCGGATACAGATACTTTTGGGCAACCTGGTTGATTTGAGCAAGCGTCAGTTGTTCGATATAACTCGTGAATTTTTCCGGATAATCCAAGCCGCGGTTATAAAGTTCAATTGACTGCAATAGGTCAATTTTATCCCGGGTCGCATCGTAGCTAAAAGGAAAACTTCCGATAAAAAAAGTTTTTGCTCGAGCGAGTTCGTCCTGAGTCGCGCCTCGTTCATATATCTTTTTAATCTCGGCAAGAATGTATCTGATTGCGGTCTGAGGGTCTGAGGTCTGGGTAGTCGACGCAAAAGCACCTCCATATAGTCTTCGATAAAATCCGGAACGGGCATCATATGCCAAGCCGCCGGTCTCCCGCACCGCATTACCAATTCTTGACGTTAATGCCGAACCGCCTAAAATAAAATTCATCACCCGAATTGAAATATTATCTGCCGACTTTTCAGCAATTCCCGGAAAACCGATATAAATATAGGATTGATTCAAATCCGGTCGTTGGATAATATATCCTTTCGGCTTATTACTGTATGGTCCTGGTGCGAATTCAGGAATACCCGTTTCTGGTTTACCCTTTCGCATCTGGCAAAATTTGCTTTCGATTTTCGTTAACAGTTCTTGTTTGTCAAAATCGCCGGCAACCGTTAAAAATCCGTTACCCAGCGAATAATATTGATTGTAAAAATCAATCATATCTTTGCGGGTAATTCGCTTGACGGTTACAGTATCGCCGGTAACTTCACGGGCATAGGCATGGTTTTGATACAACAACTCGTGGAATTTCTGCCAGCCGATTTGACTCGGATAATCAAGACTTTGTTTTATCTCACCGACGGTCTGGATTTTCACTTTATTAATCTCGATATTGTCAAAAATTGAATGCTGGAGAACATCGGATAAGATATCCAGAGCTAAATCTAGGTCCTTGCTCAAAAACCGCATATGTAAAGTACTGATATCATAACCGGTCGCGTCTGAAATCGAAGCACCAACAAATTCGAGCTCTTGACTGATTTGTGACGCAGTCCGTGTTCTCGTTCCACGGGCAAGCATTTTTGTGGTCAGATTAGCCAATCCGGTTTTGCCTGTCGGGTCATAAATACTGCCCGCATAACTGACCCAGCGCATTTCAATCATTGGTAACCGGTCGGTCTGGTATGTCAGCACCCTCAATCCGCAATCAAGCGAATCGCGACTAATCGGCAGGGCATAAGCGAAATTAAAAATTAAATACCAAAAACCAAAAACACATATTAAATATTTTAAAACAGTTTTTAATGTATTGTTTTTCATTTTTAATTTTCCTCTGGTAACAGAACAACTATTGTTTTGGTCTTATCGACAAAATATTTATCAATCACCCTTCGTACATCGTCTTTGGTAACCCCGTTAATCCGCTCTGGATATTCAATCATATCAGCCAGATTACCGGTCGCAATAAGTTGCCGTCCGATTCGCATGCCCATACCCCGAGCCCGGTCTTGCGCATAAATCTCGTCGGCAATCACATTATTCTTGACTCGCTCCATCTCCTGGTCAGTTATCGAATCCCGTCCGGTTGAACCAAGTTTAGCAAGTTCCTCGTATACAAGTTTTTCAACCGAATCAACTAAATTAACTCTCAAAGGAATCGCAAAGAAATTAAACAAGCCGGCATCCCGTTCCAGGCTGTTCCATGCAGACACACGCAGTGCATATTGCTTTTCGTCAACTATCTTTTTATACAAGCGGGAGTTTTTTCCGGCTGACAAAAGCGCTTCCAGCACTTCGAGCGGGTAATAATCCGGCGAAGTAACATCACAGGTCTGATGACCAATCATAATTGCCGGATTGGAAATCGGACGGAAAATCGTCTTGCGCTGTTCACCTTGCTGGCTGGGTTCGAAAAAAACCGGATGCGTTACCGGTTTTGATTTAATCTTGCCAAAATACTTATTCACTTTATGATACACATCATTCAATTCCACATCGCCGGCAATCACGCACACGGCATTGGCTGGCTGATAATAAGTTTTATAATGCTGTATCATATCGTTCAAGCGAATTTGTTCAATGTCTTCCATCCAGCCGATGACCGGATTACGATACGGATGAAACTTATAAGCGAGCAGGTCAAACTGCTCCCAAAGAATACTGTACGGTCGGTTTTCACCCAATCGCCGTTCTTCCATAACAACCATTCGCTCGGACTCGAATTTACTTTGTGAAATATCAAGATTAGCCATTCTTTCCGCCCCGAACTTCAGAGCGGTTTCGTAATAATCTCTTGATAGATCTACCCAGTAACAAACATACAGGTATGAAGTAAATGCATTATCAATACCGCCTAATGCATCGATTGCTGCGGAAATCTCGCGCGGCTTATAATTCTTCGTGCAATCCATATGTTCCAGAAAATGAGAAAGACCTGACTTGGTCGGTGGGTCATAGACGGCGCCGACATTAAACCACAATTGAGTTGAAACCGTTGGCGTCGTGTTATCAACATACACAATCACCCGTAAACCATTTTTCAAAAAAGTTTCGTAGATTGGAAAATCTGCATATGGTTGATTAAACTCTGATGCCGCAAAAAGATTGGGCAATAAAACAAAAACTGCAAAAAATAAAAAAACCGATTTAATAAAATATTGCATAATAAATATAATAACCTTAATCCCCTGCTAAGTCAACCCCGCACCAATCCTTCAACCCAATATTGCCGTTCTCAATCTATTAAAATTTATCTTGCAATTTTTAAGGGCGGGTAATGGGCCGGCTTGTAATTTTCAGTTATCACAACCCGCAGTAAAGAAAATGGCTCAATTCATGCAAATCAAAATTTTTTTAATCAACTATTGACAGAAGCCTTATTTTATCTATATTTATTACAATGACGCGATGTAGATTAATAGTTACCACCCACCCGATTCGGGTGCGGCAAGTGGGTAAAATCACCACGAAAGGAGGTGAAAATAAACATGGCTAAAATTACCAAACAAGGATTAATCGAAAAACTGGCAAAAACAAATGATGTCCCCAAAAAAACCGCTGAAACGATGCTCAACTCTTTCATCGACACGATTATGCTGTCTTTAAAAAAAGGTGATAAGGTTGCGATTCCTGGATTCGGAACATTTTTGGTTCGCAAGTCAAAAGCAAGAATGGGAAGAAATCCTGCGACCGGTGCAAAAATCCATATTCCAGCTAAGAAAAAAGCAGTTTTCCGTGCTGGCAAGGAATTCAAAGAAACGGTTAAATAATAATCTGTTATCATAAGAGGACAGTAAAGTTTAAAGTAAGACTTGACTGGCCTCTTATTTAATTTATATTATACATAGATGACGGTCCATTCGGCAATTCGGTTTTGTAACAGGCGACTGATAATTATCGACCAAACCCGTTTACCTGATAAGGTTTATTACTTGCGATTAAGTAATTATCAGCAGATAATCTCGGCAATAAAACATTTAAAGATTCGCGGCGCCCCGTTAATCGGGGTCGCGGCAGCATACGGTCTGGCATTAGAGTCAACTCGGAAGAAACCCAACCTTCGCGTTTATCTGGCAAGCGTAGCCAACAGGTTAAAAATTGCTCGCCCCACCGCAGTAAATCTCCAATGGGCGGTCAATCAGATGTTGGAAATTATCAATAATAGAACTCTTTCTGAAAATGAATTAAAAAAACTATTGCTGTCCCAAGCACAGACAATTGACAAAACCGAACAGAATAATTCTTATCTCATCGGTGCAAACGGAGCGCAACTCGTCAAAAAAAATTCAACTATCATAACAATCTGTAATACTGGCTGGCTTGCCGCACCAGGTATTGGCACAGCCCTTGGAATTATTTATACCGCACATAACCAAGGCAAGAAGATTAATGTTTTTGTACTGGAAACGAGACCTTTATTACAAGGTGCCCGTTTGACTGCTTACGAGCTTTCACAGGCAAAAATTCCTTATACTCTTATTACCGATAATATGGTCGGTTCTGTAATGAATAAGATCGATATGGTGTTGGTCGGGACAGACCGGATTGTCCGCAACGGAGACACTGCCAATAAAATCGGCACCCTCACCTTGGCAATCACCGCGCGCTATTATCATGTTCCTTTTTATGTAGCAGCGCCGTCATCAAGCTTTGACTTAACAAAAAAAACGGGTCAAGATATTATAATTGAACAACGAAACGGTCATGAGGTTCGGTATATCCGCAATCAATTAATCTCACCGAAAAAATCTCCTGTCTATAATCCCGCTTTTGACGTTACACCCCATAAACTGATTACCGCAATCATCACGGAAAAAGGTATATTAAAACCGCCTTATCCTAAAGCGATTAGTAAATTATGAAATATCCTATATCGCTATTTCTAGTCCTGTCTGCTATCACTTCAATACTTACCGCTGACACTATACCGCCTTTACCGATTGACGCCCTGAAGAAAATTGAGCTCGGTTATCATGATACTTTGGCAAAACCAATTCTTACCGATACATTCTCTCTGAAATTGAACGCCGGCAATATTTTCGGGGGTGCTTTAAAATATGCGAATCTGACGCAAACCGGTTCGATCTTATCGTTACACGCAGCTGTAAGTAAAAATTATGACTTTTCTGATTATCTTTATGTTAACACCTCAATTAAATACGGATGGTTGTCAAAAAACTTTTGGCAGGATTTTACACTCGCATTGATAAGGAACTCTCGATTAAATTTTGCGAACAGGCAATACTTCGAAAATATCCGTATCGGCTATAATCCTCTATGGTTTGTTGGGAATGGAAATCTTGATAATCAGATTCGCTTATCCAGATATTACGATACGACATCCAACATCTTTTTTACAAACAGTACTGATTTAACTATTAATATTCCAACTGGGCTGGGTAATTTGAATTATCACACAGATTTAATTTTTCAAACTTTTACTCCTGAAATCAACTTTAATCAATACTCCCAATACTACCAAACTTCTGCTAATTTCGAAATGACCAACTTAGTTGCGGTCAACGATTATCTGTTTTTAGCTGCTGGCGTTCACTATAATTTAGGCAAAAACCGATTTGGCGCTTCATTTATGTCTGGGCTTCGATATAACGATATTGAGACTTTTTTAGATATAAAATACAATACCGTCCACCATTTTTACTGGGATACAATATACACGAACTTATTTCCTTATCTGGTTAATTCAGTAAGTTTTGACTACCCGGTCTGCCATTATGCTGTCGGACTGACATTTGTATTAGATAAAATGACATTTTCTGCCAGATACTGTCAATATGATTCATATTTGACCTGGCAAGAAATTGACCAGTACTTACAGGCAGGAATCAGGGATACTTTGTATCAGGAATTTAGGGTTCGAGTCAATAACCAATATGGTAATCTTGAAAATGTTTTTAATCTACGCTATCCAATCCAAAATTTTTTCTTAACACCGGCTTTACTTATCACCGATTCGCTTATCTACAATTTTAACCGGTTTACCATGGGAGTAAGTTTTGCTTTTGTGAGCAAACGAACTTTACCCGATTATGCTCTGTTTTCGGCAAATCTTGCCTACCAGTATAAATTTTTCGTTCTGTCCGGACACATTGAAAATATTTTAAATAATAAATTTGAAGTTATCCCCGACCGTTTGCATAAAGGCAGAAAATACTTTATCAGAGTCGCAATAAACGCCTGAAAGTTGCGGAGTCCCGGAAGCTCTTTTATCCGCAGAAAGTTTTAATCGTTTATTTGTCTCTGATTATCAATACCTGTTTTGTCTGGACTGTATTTTGATATTGATATTTAATAAAATATATACCCGCCGATAAATTTTCCAGCATAATCTGTCTGGTATAGATTCCCGCACTATGAAATTCGTTCGTAATGTCTTGCACTAAAACACCACTGAGAGCGTATAGTTTTATGCTAATCCTGCTTGATATTGGCACTGCATATCGAATTATTGTTATGCTCTGACAGGGGTTTGGTCTGATTAATAAAGACGGATTGGTTAACTGGTTTGTTTTTATTATCTCTTCGGTCATCACTGTATTAATTACACTGCCTTCTGTCCGGAACAGATTTTCCGAAACAGTCGGCGTATAACACCAGAATTCATTAGTATTGTTTCCTTTTAAGAGATAGATTTGGTTATTTAGACAGGCAAGGGCAGCTCCGGCTTTAGGTACTGATTTTTTATTGTTTGACAGCAATGGTATTGTCTCTTTTCTGGTCCAGTTATTGTTAGCTGGCGAGTACTGCCAGAATTCATTCTTGCCGCCGCCTTTTATCGCATAGATAAAGTTACCGTCATTGGTTAAACTGCCGCCATTCTTGACTTTTACTTTTTTACCGGTTCTGAAGTTGACAAGCGGAATTGAATCGAGTTGAGTCCACGCTTCAGCACTGATATCATAAACAAAAAAATAGTTGTTTTTCCCGCCGCCTTTGGTTGCGTAGATTTTATTGCCGAGTGCGGTTATCGCACTGCCGTCTTTGTATGGTTTATTATCGGGATTAAACGGCGCATTTGTTTGTACAGCCCAGGCATTGGATGTGGTATCATAACGATAAAAATTCGGTTCGGTTATTTTTCTGCCGCCAGCCAAAAGATACACCGAGCCATTAGCATAAACAAGTCTGGTTCCGCCTTTTAAGCCCTTAAGGGGCAGTACATCTGCTTTTTGATTCCATTGATTGGCTGAAATATTATATGCCCAGAATTCCTGAGTCCCGCCGCCTTTGACCGCATATATTTTATGGTCGCGGTCATAACATAGTGCGCCGCCTTTTTTAACTCTTTTGTTAATTACTTTTCCATTTACTATTTTAACCGGTATTTCTGGCATTGTTACCCAACCAGTACCGTCATATTTGCTAAATTCACGGCTGTTGTTACCACGCAAAGCATAGATGCTGTTTTCCGTTGCGACTAAAGCACCCCCGTCTTTAACATATTTACCCGGGATTTGCGTGTTTATTCTCGGTTTCTCGGTCCAACCCGGTGGAGCCGCTATTGGGATAACGACAAATGAATCAGATATCGTATCGTTAATCGGATTATCATCGGTAGCAAGTGTTGTATAACACTGCGTATAATATTCTCCGGCCAAAGCATTGAAACTGCCAAATCCGATTTGTCTGCTGCTATCCGGTAAAAGTCCGGCAACATACCGGCTCTGATTAAATATGATATTCTGGCTGGTATCGCGAATGATAAATTGAACCGAGCAGGACGCAATTCTGGTATAAAAATTTTGCACTGTTGCAAGGACATTTAAGTTACCCGCATATTGGGTGTCTTTTGGAGAAATAATTTGATATACGCCGACGTCATGGAATCTGACTTTGACATTACTGGTGAGCACATTATTAGCCGAGTTATCATCATCGACAAGCATGGTCGAGCATCTGGTCATAAAGTTTCCAAAATACCGCGCGGTCCAGGGTGCAAACCCAACAATCTGATTTGAGTTGCCCGCGATAGTAACTGATTGAATATCTGTATATCCGTCGCTGATTTCAAATTTTACATTAATGTCGGCAGGATTAGGTCCGTTATTACTAATCACTGCAACCGGAGTTATAACAACGCCAGAATCAACCGAGTTTTGCGGTGCTTCAATTGAAACCATACCGACATCTTTATTAAAGTTAAAAAGAATTGCAGTTTGTGATTGGGGGGCGTGTCCGCTCGGTGAATTATTAACAACATACTGTTGATAATGATTATTAGCGCCGGTTCCGCCCTGAATCCCGACCGTGCTCGAAGTTTCTGACACCGCCGAGACGCGTTTATACTGATATTTGATTCTGCCATCTTTATAGAGTATTACCTGAAATGTATTTCGCTGCGCAGATTGATTATACCGTGGAACCGAATCCCATTGAAAAATTACGAAATTATTCATCGGGTCATTATACTGATACGCTTTACCCGGTGGCGTATAAGTCGTGCGCATGTCCAGGTCATCCCAGAGCGGACCGATAAAATTATTTATTGATGCGTAAGGAAGCGAACGGTTTGGAACCGATTGTGATGTAAATGTGGTCGGAAATTGCAAAAATCCGTTCGTACATACATACAGTGAACATAAATATTGTCCATAAAACGGGAAATTAAATGGTAAACCAACTTTAACATTGCCGTCATCGTAACTGGGGGTCCAGCCGGTCAGTTCAAATCGGGAACTGATATCAAACCAGTTATAAGAGACCGTATCGCCATAACTCGAGTTCTGGGTTGACTCGTAAAAATATCCGGCGCCGTCCGGGTCGCTGCCCGGGGTTGTTTTCGCCCGCGCTTCCATTGAATCATTACTGCGGTCTTCGTCATTTGTTAAATTGGTTGCGACAATGATGCTATAAATCTTATTAGTAACCGGAGTAAACTGACCATAGGTAATTTGTTGACTTGAATCGACCATTAAAGATATCGTTGTATCTTTAGAAAAAACGACCATTCCTAATGCGCTGTCCACCACGATTGCCCGGGTCGGAAAGGTAGCGTTCGCACCGCCATAACTTCTAAGTGTTGCCGTGATATTGGTTGGGGTTCCCACCAGAATTCGGTCGAGCGGCGATTGAATCGAAAAAACTCCGACATCAGCTGGTGGCGGTGGCAAGATTCTGATATTATCTACATATATATTAGTTCCGTATTGACTATAAGCACGAAAGCCGACATAAACTATACCGGTCAAAGGACCGATTGTCACATAATGCTCGGCCCAGCCATTAACCGGTTCATAGCGTCTGAAACCGGCGACCCGTATAAAATTAAGACTATCAGTTGAATATTCCACAATCACGCTGTCTGGTCCATAGGTTCCGCCTGAATACGCATTATCATGATACATATTAAATTTTACCTGAAATGTAATCGGTTCAACGCCCAGATCAATTGGCGGTGTTACTAATCGAGCCTGGGACCCGCTTGTTGCATAATAACACCGATAGCCAATCATCCCAATCCCTTCATACGGACTGCAACTCGGATTAGAACCTGAAGTAAATCGCTCCCAGTTATAACTACCTGAAATAATATTTCTCGTCCATCCGACGGGTGGAAAAGTTGCGTCATTAAATCCCTGGGTCAAAAATTCGTTACGCACAACAACCGCGCCATTAGTCGTATCGTTACTGAGGGAGTTATCACCAGCTAATTGCGTGTAACATTGCGTTGCATAATTGCCTGACTGAGACAACCAGACTGGAAATTCAACCGTATCAGTCATACCGATGCCAAGATTTACTGAACTAACAGTTTGTGTATAAGAAGTACCTATCTTAAAAGTTACTGCAAATGTTTCTGCATTCCCGCCAAAGTTTTTAATAATTGCTCGCGGTGTGACCGTAAGTCCACGCGAGATTGAATCTTTCGGTGACAAAATTGCAGTTACGCCGACATCATGTTGGTGCACAACTGAAAATGATGAAGTAAGCGTATCATTATTCCGCCACTGGTCAGAGGAAAGACTGGTATATGCAGTAGTCGTGTAATTACCCAAAATTGCGGTCCAGCCTGGAAAAGAAACCATCGTTGTATCACCTGCGTTAAGTGTTACCGATGATAATGTCTGTGTAAAGACCGCGCCGATTTTAAAGGTTACTGGAAAAGTTTCCTGAGAAGTTCCGTAATTCTTAATTTTTACTTTCGGCGTGACACTGGCACCAGCTGCATAAATCCCGACCGGCTGCACAATCGAGACAACCCCGATATCGTAAGCCAACCCGCCAGGAATAACCGAAACATTCCTTTCATAAGGTATATAATTGTGTGCAGTCACGGTCACGGACATTATCCCGGCGGTTAAAGGATTAATCGCAAAAGTAACGACACCAGAACTGTTTGTATAATTATACTGATAAATCATGGTATCATTCATCATCGCACAAACCAAAGCATTTTGAATCGGAGTTGAACCTGATTTTACAGTAACCGAATAAGTCTGCGGTCCCCAATAAATAATCGTATCAAGAGTTACATTTAGCGGTCTTGGTGTCGCCGTCCACAGATTCAATTCCGGGTCGCCTAATAAATTCCATTCCCGGTAACGAGTTGTGTTATATGGAAAATCAGTTGGCGGTGGTGAAACTGTCCCGATTGAATCTAAAATAAACTTTGCCCTGCGAAATGCATCTCCTAATTTATATACCTTATCATTAAATGCGGAGCGAAAAAAACCGGTTGTTACCGTACCGCGTACCCGCGCCAAACCTGTTCCGCTTGAACTCTGGGTTGTCCCTAATACTGCGACCGCACCTTTGGGGTCACTGACACTTCCCGCATTTACAAATCTGTCACACTGGTAATTGCTTGATGCCAGATGCATGGTCGCGCAAGTTGCTGACATTACGACTGGTAATTTATAACCGTTGTTTAAATTATTCGGATTAACTGCATCGAATGGTGAGTACCAATTTGTTACTGACTGTCCCCGAAAAACAACAAATGCCCTTCCATTAGAAATCGCATTCATCACATCAGTTGATGTATTACCGAAAACCCTTGAAAAAGAGTCAATATGCACATATCCACCGGTTAACCACAAACCCTGGATGTATCGCATATTATTCCAATATACTGTATCTGAACCAACTGGTGGATACGAAGAATTATCTTCTCGAATAATACAAGTCCCTTTTTTATACCAGAGCGTATCTGATAAATATGGCGTCCGTTCATAATTAAGAATTTTATTAACCTGAGAACTGCACTGGGCGGGTGTCGCACAATGTATCCGACCGACACTTATTTCCATTAGATAATTACCGGTCATATTGCCATAATAATCATCATAGCGATTAGGTCCTTCCGTATAAATATAATTGCCATTACCGACTAAAAGCACATATTCTGGCGCCGGATTCCAGGTATTATATGCATTTACGATATAATTTCTTATCAGCGCGATATCGGTTGCGGTAGCCGGTATTTCCGAAAGTTTTACAATTTTTGTCGGCACGCCCTTTTTATGCTTCCACTCTGCTAATGGCAGTATCGCATTGTAAAAATTATCGTGCGTAATAATCAAATACTTTGCTCCGGTTTGCGCGAAACTGATTGAGATAAGCATAAAAAACAACAAAACAAATCTTTTCATAATAATATATTAATCCTTTCCATGACTGTTAACGCTTAATTATTTTTCTAATTAATTCTTGTCTATTGACTCTTAAACACATCATATAGACACCTGGCAAAAGTTTTTTCGCGTCAAAATTCAAATTATAATTACCACTCATTTTATTTTCGTCAGCCAAAGTATGTATCGCTCTGCCAGATACATCATAAAGTTGTATCAACACTCTTGCTTCAACCGGAACTGAAAATCGAATCGTGGCAAATGATTTTAACGGATTCGGATAAACTTTAAGGTCAAACAGCTTATTTTGGATATCAATTGACTGTTCGATTCCGGCGTTGCCAATCGTCACGGTTTTTTCAACCGGATGAAAATTCCTTGCGCTAACCGTCAAAGACATAATACCCAATGCTTGGGGATTAATTGAAAACGATACTGTTCCTGCGCTGTTCGTATAGCCATATTCATAAATAGTCGTGCCCTTCATAAGACATACCAGCGCATTGGCAACCGGATTACTTTGATAATGAACATGCACATTGTATATTTGGCTGCCGGTTAAGATAACTGAGTCGTAAATCACGGTCATTTGTTTCGGTACCGCAGTCCAGATATTAAGTTCCGGGTCGCCTAACAGATTCCATTCTCGATAACGGGTGCTGTTATATCCGGCCGGTCGAATTGAATCAACCAGGAATTTTGCCCGGCGGCAGATATCTCCTAATTTATTGGTCTGTTCTATAAAAACAGATTGGAAGAATCCGGTTACGACTGTACCGCGTAAAATCCCGATGCCGGTACCTGATGTCGAATTGGTTGTACCGAAAAATCCGACTGCGCCTTTCGGTTCACTAACCGTACCCGCCCGCATACAATTTTCACCAAGATAAGCAATCGATGGCTCTAAACATATAGTCGCACAGGTCCCAGAAATAATAACCGGTAGTTTAAAGTTATTATTGGTTAAATTCGGGTCAATTGCGAACGGCGCCCATCAGTTATTAACACCCTGCCCCCGAAACACGACAAAACTTCTGCCGTCAGTAATTGCCTGCTCAACATGCCGCGCCGAATCACCGTAAAGGCGGGAAAACGAATCAATCTGAGTATAACCGGCTTGCTGCCATAATCCGAAAACATAGCGTATATTCTGCCAGTAAATCGAATCTGATGCCGTAATATCTTCTCTGACAATCCCGGTTCCTTTTGTAAACCAGAGCGTATCGACAAGATACGGGTATCTTTCATAATTGATTGTTTTAGCAACCATAACATTACATTCACTAACATTACTGCAGGAAAATCTGCCAACCGAAACTTCCATCACATAATTTCCGGTCATATTACCGTAAAAATCGTCAAACTGATTCTGGTCAGTGCGGATAAACTCGGGCGCGCCAACCAACAAAACATATGCTGGGGCTGGATTCCAGGTGTTATAAGCATTGACAATATAATTTTTAATCCGTGTTAATGATTCTGGCGCAGCATTAATCTCCGACAACTTAACTACTTTGGACGGAACGCCTTTCTGGTGCTTCCATTGCGCCAAGGGCTGGATTGCATCATAAAAATTATCGTGGCTAATAATTAGATATTTTGCCCCGGTTTGAGCAAAACAAAATGTATAAAAAAATCCTGCTAAAAATACTATTTTTCTCATCACCTGTCTTGTGTTTTTTTCCAAAATACCCGACTCTAAAACATTATTCTAATACATAATAATTATTACAGAAAAAACCTTGCTGTCAAGCAAAAGATATGAGAGCTCGGAAAAACTCGCTCTCTATATTACACAGATTTTGAGAGATTTCACAGATACCCATTTTTATTGGGTTCACCCCGCACCTATTCTTGAGATTGTGTTTATGTAATTTCATACTATATGATTATCTGCACTGCATTTGAGAATAGGTGCGGGGTTCATCTGTGTAATCTTGTTTTTAATCGGTGTAATCAGGACTTCTTCAGAAGTCTCAATACATCGCGTTCATGATGTTGTCGGGTTGACTTTAGTAATTTACCACCTATAATATATGGCATATGAAATATTTTGTTGTATTGCTTACCTTGTACAGCATTGTTTTTGCTCAGGTCAAAAACAAAGAAAGCATTATCCGTATCGATATTCCTTATCATGCTCTTGTGTATCACTTACAGGACCAGTTCGACTTAACTGTGATTAATGCTCAACAAACCTATGTTGATGCTTATGCTGATGCGCAAATGATTAATCGGTTAAGAAAAGCCGGTTACAATGTTACCGTCTTGGTTGATGATTATACCAAAGAACTACCCGATTATCCGCAAGCCATTCATGCCTATGCTCAGGTTTGCAGTACTATGATTGCCATCAGTCAGCAATATTCATTCATCACCAAGCTGGAAACACTTGGATTTTCGTATAGTAATCGGGTAATTTTAGCAATGAAAGTAACTGACAATCCGTTAATCGAAGAGCCGGAACCAGAAATCCGGCTGGTTGGTGCGCATCACGGCAACGAAAAAATCTCTACGGAAATTACTTTATCGTTCTTAAAATATCTGGTCGAAAATTATGCGTTTAATACACAAGTCGCAAATTTAGTTAATAATCGCGAAATCTGGATTATTCCAATTCTCAATCCAGACGGTCATGTCTCAAATAGTCGTTATAATGGAGCCGGATATGATTTGAATCGTGATTATGGTTATATGTGGTCTGGTTCCACGCCTTCGCCCTGGTCCCAACCCGAAACCCGCCACATTCAAAAACATTCTAATGAAAATAATATAACCCTTGAATACGAATATCACTCAACTGCTTCTTATGTCAATTATGTCTGGGACCATCATCCCAAAGACCCGCCTGATTCCAGTTATATAATTCTGATTTCTCAGGAATATGCTGATTCGACTTATGGTTCACCAACTACCCAGTTACAAAAAATTAATGGTTATGACTGGTATTATGTCCGCGGTTCGGCTCAGGATGCGGTTTTCGGCATATGGGGTACATTTGGCACAACGATTGAAACTCAATATCCAACTACCCAGGCGCGCGTTGACAGCATCTGCATTGCCAATCGCCGTGCTTTAATGAAAATGATAACCCGGGCCGGCTGGGGAATTTCTGGTCTGGTCCGAGATTCAATAACTCAAGCACCTCTCTTTGCCATGATTAAATTCACTAATCCGAAACGCTGGACCTGTTATACGGATAAACAGGTCGGCGATTTTCATAAGATGGTCAGTGCCGGCACCTATACCTTTCAAGTTGAAGCCAATGGTTATCAGAGTAAATCTTTTACTGTTAATGTGCCGGATACTGGTGCGGTGCATATTTTCGCGGACCTCTTGCCGGATACGACTGCCAGTTATTATGTGCAAAAAATAATCTGGGTGCGTCGGGACCGGCCAGATATGGCATATCAGACCATTACCATCGATGCCTTAGGCGAGCCGGATTTAAGTTATTATTCATTAGGCCCGTATGGTACTATAATCTTGGAAGCCGACCCGCCCATCAGAAATTTTCCCGGGGTCGATTTTACGGTTGTGCAGGGCAGTGCGACTCCGGAAGCTTATACTGTATCAGTGAGTAATGACTGGCGCGGTTCCTGGTTTTCCTATGGCGCCACTTCCGGAACGATTAATTTTGACCTGGCAACTGTCAGTATGGACAGCGCAAAATATATAAGAATCGTTGATGCCGGCGGTGGTTCGACTTCTGACCATTATGCCGGATTTGATTTAGATGCGGTTATCTATCGACAGTCTGCATCTACTGTCATCGAATCAGAAATTAGTAATTGGCAATTACCGATTAGTAGTCTTTCGATATACCCAAATCCATCCCGTTCCCGTATTAACATTAAATATCAAAAATCAAATATCAAAAACAGCAATGAAAAATTAAAAATCTATAATATTGAAGGCAGGATTGTTCAAGAATTTGAACTGAAGGCAAATTCGGGTAACATTATCTGGAACACCAGAGATAAATATAATAACCTTTTACCCGCGGGTATCTATTTTGGTCTGCTTGATACACCGCAAGGAACTATAAAGCAAAAAATAGTAATTAATCGCTAAAAGGAGGCGGTTTATGAATAAACAAACAATCGGTCTAATATTAATAATAAGCTGTATTTTATTAGCCGTAAATTGCGGTGGACCCAAACAAACTCCGCAACCAACCATGAAAACTGAAGCATCAGAAGAACCAGCAACACAAATAGAACAGGAGACAACCGCTATGCAAACAGAAAAGACCGAGCCAGCTCCAGTGACTCCCAAAGATGGTAAATATGTCGTCATCTCAGTAAAATCCGGAGATGAGAATTTCGGCAATATCAAAATCGAACTCTATAAAAAAGAAGCGCCCAAAACAACCGAGAATTTCATCAAACTGGTTAACCAGGGTTTTTATACCGGCTTGACTTTTCATCGGGTAATTCCTGGTTTTGTGGTGCAGGGCGGCGACCCCAAAGGTGATGGCACGGGCGGACCCGGTTATACGGTTCCGGCTGAAATCAGCCCTAACTTAAAACATGTCAGAGGTGCGGTTGCCACTGCTCGGCAGGGCGACCAGGTCAATCCGACCAAAGCATCAAGCGGCAGTCAATTTTATATCTGCCATGCGCCGACACCCAATCTGGACGGCAATTATACGATTTTCGGTATTGTTGTCCAAGGTCTGGATGTAGTCGATAAAATCGCGGCGGTCAAGACCGGACCCGGTGACAGACCAATCACACCCGTGGTAATGGAAAAAATCTGGGTCGAATAGAAAAGTTCAGCAGTTTGTTCGTAATCTCAAGCATAGATGCAGGGTTGGCCTGCGACTTCGTCGAATTTTAAAATAAAGCGCAGCGACATCGGTGCGAGATTGACCCCGCACCTATTCCTGAGATTGCGTGAGCGAATTTTTATTGATTTATTTAAACCACGCTGTGTTTGAGAATAGGTGCGGGGTTGACATAACAATAAATTCGCTTTAAAATCTACAATTAACGGGTATAACAGGATAAGCCAATAACTTTATGAAAAGAAAATTTCATTTGTATATTACAAAAAGGAAGGGGGACTTAATGTCCTTTAAAAATCATACCATAAAAATGGTCCCGATACTAATCTTATTATGCGGTACCATTGCTTTGGCTCAGGTCAATTTAATCTCACCGCCCAACAACTCTTATTTTTATAATCCGATGCCGTTGTTTAACTGGGCTGATGTAACCGGAGCAACTGAATATCGGATTCAGGTTGACGATACCGTCGATTTTGCTTCGCCGATTATCGAGGAAGTCTGTGATGTTTCCGAATTTCAAACTGCGGGTCACCTGCCCGAAACATTATATTATTGGCGGGTGATTGTCGAAACGCCGCCAGGAGAAACTTCTGATGTCTGGCAATTTTATGCCCAGACCAAAGGTCCGGATTTGATTGCACCATTAGCAGACACCACAATTTATGACCGCACTCCGACATTCTATTGGCATGTTCTGACCGGTGCCAGCATCTATCAGTTAGTCGTCACTCCCGGTGGCAGTGTTATTCCTGAAATTGATACCGTGATTGCTGATACGAGTTTTACACCAACCGCTAATCTGCCGCTTGGTGATTACAACTGGTATGCTCAAGCAAAAGACAGCTTTGATTACTGGAGCGAACCAAGCGAATCATGGGCATTAACGATTATTGCTCAACCCTATACCGGCTGGGTTGAAAAAGAATCAATGCCCTCAGGTACCAATCCGAAAAAGAAGAATGTCAAAGACGGCGGTTCTTTAGTTGCGGTCGGTAATGACCTGTATGCCTTGCGCGGCAACAAATCACGCGAACTGTACAAGTATAACGGCAGTGAGTGGACCCTGCCCAACGCACTCGAATCGATGCCGTTTGGATATAAACCGGATAAACCGGATAAATTAAACAAAAAGGAAGTCGGTAAAGGTGCCTCGCTATGTTATGATGGCGACAGTTTGATTTACGCAACCAAAGGCAATGGCACTAAAGAATTCTGGGCATATAATGTCATAACCGACCAATGGATTACCAAAGGTTATGTGCCGGTTACCAAAGCATTAAAGGGCGGCACTTCGATTGCATATCGTAACGGAAAAATTTACCTGTTAGCCGGCGGCCAAAAACCGGTCGATAAAAATTTCTTTGCTTATGATGTTGCGGCCGGTTCCTGGGACACTTTGGAAAATGCCACGCTCAATACTGGTAAACCATATAAAGACGGCAGTTGCATTGTATTGCTTAATGACAAGATTTATGCTGTACAAGCCGGTGCCAAAGAAAATTATTTCTTGGTTTATGATACTAATTCCTGGACGGCAAAAGAATTGATGCCTTTAACCCATCCCAATACGCCTAAGAAAAAGACCAAAGTCAAAGACGGTGCTGCCATGACCAGCGATGGAAATGTCATCTATGCAATCAAGGGCGGCAAGGTTAACGAATTCTGGCGCTATACGCCCGGCACCACCGGAATCTGGGCTGGACTTGAATCAATCCCCCGACGATTAGTTAATCTCAAATATAATAAACAGAGCGTACCCAAAACCGGCGCGGCTTTAGCTTGCGACCCTGATGGCAATGTTTATCTTTTAAAAGGCAATAGCACTAATGAATTCTGGCAATATTACCCAACTGCCGCAACCAAAGAACGAATTGTGGTTAATACCAATCAAACTGTTCAGAATCTTAACAATAATACCGGCGCAACTTTATCTTTGCAGGTCAGTCCTAATCCGATATCAAAAAATGCGGTTATTCGATATTCAGTACCAAATACCGGCCGCGTTTCGCTAAAACTCTTCCATGCCGACGGCAGACTGGTCAAGACCCTGTCTCAAACCATTCTTAATGCCGGCACCTATCAATTCAATCTTTCTTCTCATGCTCTTGCCAAAGGCGTCTACTTCTTAAAACTCGAAACCATTCACGAAAACACCAGTACCAAATTGATTGTCGAATAATCGATAATTAAATAAAAAGGGGAGCTTTATGCTCCCCTTTTTTATTGCTGAAACTATCTATCTAAAATATTTATATTACTCGCCAAACCAATTCTGGCCGCGTCTCCCTCCCATTCCAAACTCAATCTCATCTGTTCATTAAACTTATACATGTTGGCGGTAACATAAGCATCGGCAATTGATAAAACCTTCACGCTCGCCAGCCACCATAACAAATTATTACGACTGTCCAGGTGTTTTTGTTTATTGTTTCTTAGATAATCACGGTGGTTTTGATAAGCATAATAAGCGAGCGCACCCTCGGCACCTAAAAAAACGATTCCTTTAACATAGCTCTTGCAATAGAACTGACCCCCGCCCGGAAAAACAGTCGAAAACAACATTGATAAACCAGGAGACTTATAATGAATTTTTGGTTGCACTTCAATTTTCGGAAGCGTATCATCGGCTTGGGTGATTGATAATATGGTTGTTATTAATAGGAAAAAGATTGTTTTAGACACTCAGTAAGATTACGGTTTAATATAAATTTCAACTCTTCGGTTTTTTATTGCCTGTTCATGAGTACTTATTCCACTCAGCGGTCGGGTCGAGCCATAACCAACACAGACCAGCCGCTCATCGCTGATGCCCCAGGATTTAAGAAAATTGAGCACGGCCATGGCTTTGGCATATGACAGCTCGCGTTCAGTGGCATAGCCGGATTTCAGTTCTGGTACCAGCGCCTGCTTATCACAATGCCCGGCAATGATTACTTCACCGGTTGTCTCCTGAAGTTTGGGCACGATTTCCTTTAACATTACCTGCGCCGGTTCGGTCAGATTAAAACTCAACCCGTCACCAAACAAATCTTCCCATAAAAAACTCTGGCTGTATAAGGGTGCCTGGCTTGAGTCGGTGCGGTTAATCCGGTTTTGCAGTTCTTTGACCTGTGCCTGCCACATCTTATTCTCATTACTCATCCGAGTGTGTTCTTCATGTAACGGCAGATACTTTACATTATATATAATCAGTCCTAATGCAATTAAGACCAAAAACGCAATCCAACCTAATATTTTCATCCTGCCTTTCCTTTCTCTGAAATTGGAAATTGGGAATTAAAAATTGGAAATTTCATTTTAATGCCTGTTCGGCTTGCTGTAATCTCGTAAGTTTATCCTGTAAATCCACGAGCCGTTCTTTTTCCCGTTCAATCACATTGCTCTTGGCTTTATTTAAAAAGTTCACATCAGCCAGCAGATGATTAATTTTGTCCAGTTCTTTTGAGACTGATTCGATTTCAGTCTTTATCCGTGCCCGCTCTTTGTCAAAATCAATCAAACCGGCTAACGGCACATACACTTCGCACTCTTTAATCACGCTTACCGAAGATTGCGAAGGCCGTCTATCAGTCTGCTTAATGCTCGAAACTTTGGCAAGTTCAAAAATCAGTTTCTGGTTTGACTCGTCTAATAAAAACTGTGCCAAATCTTTATTCTGGGTATTGATATAACATTCCACTTTCTTATTTATATCAATTCTCATCTCGGAGCGGATATTACGAATACCGACAATCAATTCGCGCATACTTTCTACAATTTCGAATTTCGAATTTCGAATTTCGAATTTTTCTTTTATTGGCCATTGTGCCTGTAAAATACTCTCTGGCGAATACCCGAATTTATGCCAGATTTCTTCAGTCAGAAACGGCATAAAAGGATGAAGCATTGTCAGACATCCTTTAAAAACCTTATCTAAAGTTGGCGCAAAAGAATTATCATTATTGCGCTGTCTGATTTTACACATTTCCAGATACCAGTCGCACAGCTCGTGCCAGAAGAACGAATACAATTCCTGCGCCGCAACCGAATATGCATATCGGTCTAATGCGCCCGTCACAATCTCGATGGTTTGATTAAACTTTCCTAATATCCCGTTATCAACCAAAGATAGAGAGGAGCGAGAAGTGAGGAGTTCTTTACTACTCCCTGCTCCCTGCTCCCTGCTCCCTGCAACGAGCGAAGCGATGAGTCTTCCTGCATTCCAGATTTTGTTGGCAAAATTACGTCCGATTTCCACTTTCTTTTCCCAGAACCGGTAACTCTGATTTTCGGTTTCCAAGTATGCCAGAGTAAATCTTAAGGCGCAGGCACCATACTTGTCAATCAAGACCACCGGGTCAACACCAATGCCTTTGGAACGGCTCATCCGCTCGCCGGTTTCGGCTTGTAAAGTCGAATGAATATACACATCATAGAACGGCACCTTGCCGATAAATTCCATACCCGACATAATCATGCGTGCCACCCATAAGAAAATAATATCCGGGTCAGTTGACAAAACATTGGTCGGATAAAACTGCTCGAGTTCTTTGGTCTTTTCAGGCCAGCCCAGAGTCGAGAATGGCCAGATCGCAGACGAGAACCAGGTATCAAGCACATCTTCATCCTGCTGAATATTCTTGCTCTCGCATTTATCGCACGCTTTCGGGTCTTCCCGCTTAACCATGACTGCATTACAATCATCACAATAAAATGCCGGAATCCGGTGTCCCCACCATAACTGACGCGAAATGCACCAGTCTTTCAAATTATACATCCAGTCCAGATAAACTTTGGTCCATCGCTCTGGATAAAACTTGGTGGTCTTGTCTTCAACTTTTTTGATTGCCGGTTCAGCTAATGGTTTGGTCTTTAAAAACCACTGCAAAGAAACCATTGGCTCGGTTAAAGTCTCGCAACGCACGCAAGTGCCGACTCTGTGGTGATAATCTTCAATCTTTTCTAAATAGCCCCCTGCTTCCAAATCTGCCACTACCAGTTCTCGTGCCTTTTCTCGTGACAATCCTTGATATTTAGTCGGTGCTTTATCTGTAATCTGGGCTTCTTCATTAATCACCTTGACAAATTCAAGTTTGTGACGGTTGCCAATCTCAAAATCGACCGGGTCATGCGCAGGTGTCACTTTTACCGCACCAGTGCCAAACTCCATATCTACTGCACTCTCGGCAATAATCGGAATCTCTTTATTTGCTAACGGCAGAACAACTTTCCTGCCGACCAAATCTTTATACCGCTCATCATTTGGATTGACCGCAATTGCGGTATCGCCAAGCATAGTCTCAGGTCGGGTTGTTGCGACCATCACAAAATCAGTTTTGAGTTTTGAGTTTTGGAGTTTAGGGTTTGTTTCGGATTTAGGATTTAGGATTTCGGATTTTTTCAAAGGATACTTGATATACCATAACTTGGTTGCTGATTCTTTATATTTCACTTCCAAATCAGAAATCGAAGTATGGCAGCGCGGGCACCAGTTCACAATATAATATGCCTTATAAATCAGACCTTTCTCATAATACTGGACAAATGCTTCGCGTACTGCTTTAGACAACTGCTCATCCATGGTAAATCGGGTGCGTGACCAGTCACATGAAGCGCCCAGGGTTTTTAACTGCTCTAAAATAATATTTGCATGTTTCTCTTTCCAGTCCCATGCCAGGCGTAAAAATTCTTCCCGGCCAATATCAAAACGGGTTTTGCCATCTGCTTTCAGGCGTCGTTCAATTTGATTATGCGTGGCAATACTTGCATGGTCAGTGCCGGGCAGCCACAAAGTCTCAAAACCCTGCAATTTCTTAAATCGGATTAAAATATCCTGCAGCGAACCGTTCAAAGCATGTCCCATATGCAGAACACCGGTAACATTCGGCGGCGGAATCACGATACAATATCTCGGTTTCTTGCTCGAGAGGTCGGGTGTGAAAAACTTATTATCGAGCCAGAACTGATACCATTTCTTCTCAATTTCTTTCGGTTCGTAGCGGGTCGGAAAATCAGCAGTATTCATAAATTTTATTATAAGGGAATTATGCAAGGTGTCAACCCTGTAACTATTGTTATAACATAAAATTAAATGGATCGACTTATCTGTATCAATTAAATTTAATTAAACGAAAATTTTCCGAGCCCCGTCCTCCAACCCATTCCCGAATCCAGGCCCAAATCCTCGCTCAAAGTTATCCTCATTTTTACGCTCGAACATACCAGGCAGGGAAAAGCCGTCTGGTCACGGCTGACCAATGCCAGGAACATACGATCCTGTTTGCGCCCAGTTATGCGAAAGAACGATTTCGGGAATCTGCGCCGACACAAACCCAAACGCGGGGGCAGCCCCCAGGGTCACTCCGGGGTCAGACCTATGGAAATATTAAAAATTAAAAACTACATTTTAAATATCAAAAATAAGATTCTGAATCAAGTTGACTCCACTACGTTTTGTCTCGCTTTGCGTCAGAATGACAAAAAACTGCGTTAATCTGCGTTCGGTTATATTTAATTGAATCAGTATTTAACCAGTTTATGGATAATGTTTTCGATTCTTTTTCGGTTGAGATGAAAAATAAAAGCAAGCACGGCTAATACAACTGCAAAGATTATCCATTCTCGAGCTGTGAATGTGAATGCTTTAGCACCGATTAAGTTATTGATAAAATTATTGGGCACACGGGCAATCAGGACAATCAGGATATAAATCAAAAACGGGATTGCGGTCAAACCGGAAAGATAGTAAAGGATATCGCCTAACGGCGAGAATGGTAAGAGCAATAAAACAAATATAACAAACGGCCCTTTATTAATCACATAGTTATCAAAATGGTGCATTTTTTGCGGGTTGACAAAGGTTTGTAAAAGCCGTCGTCCGAAGAGCCGGCCAATCCAGAACGCGATGCTTGCCCCGATAAAAATTCCCGCCAGACACAACAGGGTTCCTTTGAATGCTCCGAACAAGTATCCGGCTGCAAATCCGATTAAATGACCCGGTATTGGTGCAAAGATAATCTGAAAAACCTGCAAACCGATTAAGATAAATGGTGCTCGCACCCCATATTGCATTATATATTCACGGATTTTCGCCTGGTCAGTAAAGAATTCTAATAAGTTAGGATAACACCTTAAAAGGACAATAAAGCCGATTATAATTGCGAGCAGGAGTACTGCTAAAATTACGAGTTGTGAATATTTTCGCTTTTCTTTCACACGACAGAAAAAGATTCACCACCGAGACACAGAGACACTGAGAAAACACAAGTTAGGGAAGTTAAACTTCCATCTCCGTGACTCTGTGGTATTTTTTTCATTCTGATTCGGGTTTGTAACCAAGCCGGTGAAACGGATTGACCACTGATGATGCAACATTTTTCAGATGTGCCGAGACCCGTTTTAAGAATCGCGCCAGCAAGGCATATATGACCGCTTCTCTGCCACCCAAAGATTTATCGTTCAGAATATCTTCGATTAAGTTTTCCACTTCTGGTGCCAGCTTGGCATGAGCAGCCATTACCTGCTGTGCCGTGGTCTCGTCGGCTTCTTTGAACGCTTTGATGGTATTGATAAAAGTTTTCGTGATTTCGATTTCGAACTGTCGCACCCGGTCGCAGTATAAACCGCATAGTTTTTCCGGATACAGATGTGCCAGTTCAATCAGGTTTTTGGCATAATCACCAATCCGTTCGATATCGATAATTATCGTAACCAGAACCAAGGCGCTGGTCGTATCTTGCCGGGCATTGAGTGATAGATGTTCCAGCACTTTGCGCCGTACCGCAATCTGCATCTGGTTTAACTGCTGGTCTAATTTATAAATATCCGAGACCTCTTTCTCGTTGTCCATGAGCACCCGCAACGAGAAAACATACATGTCTTTGGTCAGCTCAAGCATTTTATTGGCGTCGTCGGTCGCTTCGTTTAAAAGCGAAGATGTTTTCCAGATCTTAAAAAAATCACCAAACATAAATCCTCCATCTAACGAGTTCATGGGTTGTTGGGTTTTTGAGTTCGGGTATTGATATTGTATCGGTTGTGACATTTCGTCGTTTTTCAACCCTTAAACTTTTCAACTCGGCAACTCTTAACTCTTTTTTCATTTTAATTTTGCTGCAAAAAATATAATTAACGGCACCACATAAAACAAGACAATAATATAGACGAGCGCGATTGCCCGGCTTTTGCCGGCAAGTTTGCCGAACAATAAAGCAATTTTTATGGGTACGATTTTTAACGGCAGCCAGATACCGGCGCCGATCAGATTAAACCCAAAATGGGCAAACGCAATCTGGATGCCCAAAGGTCCGCCGACTGCGAGCGCGGCTAAAATTGCCGTGATTGTGGTGCCCAAATTTGCGCCGACCATATACGGAAATACTTTATAGATTGTCAAAATACCGGCTCCGATTAAGGGCACGACCAGCGAGGTCGTGACTGAAGAAGACTGAATCAGTGACGTGATCATTGCGCCGATTACGAAACTCTGCACCCAGCTGCCAAAAAGATACCGGTCAATTAACAGCTCGAGCCGGCGGGTCGTAATTGCTTTCATTGAATCAACCAGAAATTTAAGCGCGACAAATAGTAAGACCAGGGCAAATATGATTAGAATCCAGCCGTGGCTGCCGAACAGTTTTATTAACTGCGTATTGACCGGAGCAATCACATATTTTAGCGGACTGGTAATACTGGTGCCGCCGACATTGGCAAAAATACCGGTCAGATACCCGGAAAAACGCTCCGGCAGGTTGAACTTGATTTCTAATGGAAAAACGACCAGCACGGTCAGCACATTAAAAAAGTCATGCAGCATTGCGGCTGGAAATGCCCGCTGAAATTCGTTCTTACGGGTAATATGGCTCATCGAAACCAGAGTGTTGGTTATGGTCGTCCCGATATTTGCACCCATAATTATCGGTATCGCATTGTTGATGCTGATAACTCCGGCAGCAACCAGACCGACCGTAATTGAAGTCGTTGCCGAAGAACTCTGCACGATTGCGGTCGTAAAAATACCGATAACCAGACCCAGAAACGGATTTGATGTCAGGCTGATCAGATTTTCAATAAATCCTTGGCCGAGCAGTTTTAATCCTTCGCCCAAAAGATTAATGCTTAACAAAAATGTGTATAGTGAACCCGCAAAGAGAACGACCCGGAATGTTTTCTTGATATTTCTATTCATAAAATCGTTTCGTGAACATGCTTCTGCGATTATATCGTATTCGTTTAATTAAATCAAGTCATAATATTACACCTGTGCGGCTGTAACCACGGCTCCGTAAATATCGCCGGCACCGTTTTCTTTTAAAGTTTTTGCCGCTTCGCTTAAAGTAGCGCCAGTCGTAATTACATCGTCAATTAAAATAACTCTGCTATCCTTAATCAGTCCCGTATATTCGGATTTCAATTTATACGCATCGCGAATATTTTTCATCCGATGTTGGTAATCGAGTTGGGTCTGTGATTTGGTGTACTTTATTCGCTTAAGACAATCGAGCAAGGTTATCCCGGAACAAAAGCTTGCTTCCTGGGCAAGGATTAATGATTGGTTATATCCCCTTTCGCGTAACCGGGCTGGGTGTAAAGGGATTGGAATGATATAACGGGCACGACTTAAGACTGGGTCAGAATTTACCAGATTTGCCAATGCCAGTCCTAAAATTTTTCCAATTTTTTTCTTTTGCTGATATTTGAAATTATGTATTAATCCAAAATAAGGCGGTGCGTATTTGCCTAGTGCCCTGATTCTTGCCAATGTGTGCGGTCTCACTCCGCTTAAAAATAATTGGTGAATACATTCTTCATTATCACTTTTGGGTAATCCGCAAACTGGACAGGTTCCTAAGGCGCCGGTGGTAACCTGAGTCAAACATTTATCACAAATTAAACCTTTATCAATTTCTTTATCACAGCCAAAACAGCGAGGCGGGAAAACAAAATCTAATATTGCACTGCTGAAAAATTTAAGATAGGCGCCTACTGAGTTAAGCAATATTTTCGGTTTTGGGTCTGCTTTTTATTCGGATAATTGTGAAAGCAAGTGCCAAGACAAAAAATCCGATCGCAATGATTTGGTTGACCCAGAAATTTGCGCTGTCTTCATAATATCTGATAAAATCGATGCCGAACCGGAACAAAGAATAGAATATCAGAATTATTCCGAACAAAACCCCGTCTTTTAAATGTTTCTTCTCTAAAATCAAAGCCATAACAAACAAGACAAAACCAGCCAGTGATGAATAAAGCTGGGTCGGGTGAATCGGAACATGAAAGGTATAACCGGCCGCAGAGTGTCGCGAGAAAATCATGCCCAAACAGGAATCGGTCGGTTTACCAAAACAGCAGCCATTCAGAAAACAGCCGATGCGGGTTAAACCTTCACCCAGCACCAGGGCGGGTGCAATCGCATCGAACATTTTATAAACCGGCATTTTTTTATGCCGCACATACAGAATACCGGCAATCATCGCAAAAATAAAACCGCCAAAAAACATGAGCCCGCCCAGACCGCCGCGCCAGAACGCAACGATTCCGATGACATCGTTTGCGAATTCTGACCAGTGAAAAATCACATACAATAATCTAGCTCCGACAATCACCGATATCAGCACTATCAATGCCAAGTTGGTTATGCTTTCTGAGCTGACCCCGAATTTTTTAGCACGAACCTCGACCAGTTTGGTGCCGATTAAGAACGATAAAAACAAAAACAGACCGTATGAATAGATTTGCAGACTGCCAATTTTAATTAAGGTTGGATGCATTTTTGTCTCCTTGTATGATTACAGAAACACGAATTGCACTTATTCGCGAATTCCACGAATCAGAATTAGATTCCCAATTCGTTATATTCGTGCTATTCGTGGTAAAATTTCTTCTCATTATTTTATGATAAACGGACTTGGTATGAATGCCAGGATTAATATTACGAGCGCGGCCAATCCCAGAATTTTATCTTTCTTGGTTAGCGGAGTAATCTCGTCTTGTGCTTTGGGGTGTTTTAATCCGAATGCAAGAATCAATAAAACCCAGAAAAACCAGCCTGGCCATAAAAGCCCCATCAGGGCGAGCGCGACAATTACGCCAATCATCACATATTTTCTTTTCCGACCGAAAATCGCATACGCAATATGCCCGCCGTCAAGCTGCCCGATCGGCAAAAGATTGATCGCGGTGACAAAAAATCCCAGCCAGCCGGCAAACGCCATCGGGTGCAGCATTATATCGTGTCCGTCCGGCAGATTCGGATGAAATATTTTATAGATTACATGAAACAGGATTGATGAACCCAGCCGAAACGCACTCGTCATCTGGGTCGTATCCACTACTTCTGAAAATTTTATACCGATGATTGTAATCGGAATTGCCAAAATAAATCCGACTAACGGACCCATTAAACCGATGCGGATCAAAGCATTCTTGTTGGGCAGGACTGATTTAATCCGGATAAACGCACCCATGGTTCCGATTAAAGGGTGCGGAATCGGCAAAAAATACGGTAAAGTTACCACGACTTTATGTTTTCGGGCAGTGAAATAATGTCCCAGTTCGTGACCGGTTAGAATCAAAAGCAGCGAGAACGAGAACGGAATCCCGAGCATAAAATCTTTGATATTTATAAACGGATTACCGCCCCGATTCAAAGAACCGATTAACAATGTTGTAAAAACGGTCGCGATGAAGAGCACGATTGAAATAATCGTCGAGCGTGATTGCGATTTCTCTGCAATCCCGGTTTGGATAACGCTTCTGCCTAAATTAATACTATGCGGGTTTTCTCTGTCATCTGTAATATCGAAAAATGCTAAATATCCCTGATTTTTAAAATAATCGCCCAGCGGCGCGATATTCTTATCCAGCGGCGTAAAGATTTTTCCCTTGATGCTCATCGGTCCGATTTTACCGATTTCCATATACCGGGACAGTTCTCTGATGTCAAACAGGTCTGATTCGTGAATTGGGTTTTGTGTATTTTCTGGCATATCTATGTATTAGGATCGTAGCTGAAATTACTTTGCCTCCTCGGCAAGTCTTTTGACTCTTTGCACATATCTTTTTAATAAAGTAATATCTTCTAAAATTGAAATCGGCTGGATAATTATTTTCCCTAAATCTTCAGAAATTTTTATGCCGAAATTTATTCGCCCTGGTTCCTGAATCCGATACGCATTGCTGTACGATTCACGGTGATACGAGTACATTTTACCGGTCGTCCGGCTCATGAACTTCGTAAAATCCTGAATAATGATTGGCATGGCGTCTTTGACTTCGATGTTTGGTTTCAGAGCCAGCACAATCGCTTCACCGCGCGTCACCCGGGCGTCTTTTAATTCAGCCGAACCGGCATCAACCACATCAATAATCGACAGCATTGTTGATTTCCTTAACCGGCTGGTCTGCTTTCCGGTTTTTCTTTTGCTTCGACTTCCATACCGGCCAGATAAGCATAGACTTTGGCATCGTTCTTCATATTATCAATCAGGCAGTATTCATTTGGTTTGTGAGCATTATCAGCAAACTTTGCCCATACTACGGCTGGAAAACCGAGCCGACGGAAAAACGCCGCGACCGTGCCGCCGCCGATTCCGCGTGGTTTGGCATTGACATTATAGACCTGTTTAATCGCTTTCTTTAATAGTTTCACGACCGGTGCGTTCACTGACGTCGGTGGGGCGGCTTGTTCGGCTTGCGGAAAATCGAGCTTTATCTGTACCCCGAATTTCTGTTCAATATTTGCGACTTCGGTTTTTATGTCTGCCAATACTTGTTGAATATCGTACTCGGGAATAACCCGGCAGTCAAAATAAAAAACATCTTCACCCGGTACGGTATTGACATTCGGCACATTGGCTTCTTTTTTGGTCGGTTCTGCAGTTGTGAACGGCGGCGAGAACAGCCGGTCTTTTTTCTTATAATTTTTCTTAAACATTTTATCCAGGGCAACGATTAAATTCGCATTTGCCCGATGCGCATTGATTCCTTTTGGTGCCGAAGCAGCATGAACCTGTTTGCCTTTGGTTGTAAACTTGACCCAGAAAATCGATTTCTCGGCAATTTCTAATAAAGTGCCGTCCTCATTGCCCGCATCCGGAATAACGTAAATATCGTCAGCCTTAAAAAGCTGCGGTGCAACCTTTAGGAGATGACCCGCGCCGTATTGACTGCCGGTCTCTTCATCTGAAACCAGAATTAAATTGACATCATAGACCGGCATAAAACCGACCGATTTTAATGCTTTGACCGCAGCAATCGATGCGACCATATCCTGCTGATTGTCTTCAGTGCCGCGGCCATAGATTTTATCGTCAATGACTGTTGCCTGATAAGGGTCGGTATTCCATAAATCTCTGGGCCCGGGCGGCACAATATCCATATGGGTCATAATCCAGATTTTGTGGGTCGGATAAATACCTTTAAAACGGGCAATAATATTGGGTCGGTTACCGGATGTAACCCTTGAATCCGGCGCATTATATTCGGAAATCTCAAGACCAAGCTCTTTTAACAACCCAATCAGATATTTGGCCCGTTCGGTTTCGCCGTCGCCGCCGCTTGAAGGTCCGATTGCCGGAATTGCGGTAATTTCGGTCTGCATTTTTATCATCTCATCACGCATTCCGTCTAACACATCACTGATTTTCTGCCATTCTCTTTGCCGCCACATAATTCCTCTTTCTATGTTTTGTATAAAATACTTCTTATGATTAATTGAAACATCAAGTTAAGTATAAATGACCTGAACTTTATTGTCAACCCCGCCCCTATCAAATAATTTTGAATTTTGAATTTATGTCACGCAGATGCTTGACTTTTTTCCGAAAATATTTTATATTAACTTATGCTTAAATTTTTACTATGGGAGGTAAAATGAATCTAAACATAACCGCTCGACATTTTGAAGTATCCGACCAATTAAAAGATTTCACCGAAAAAAAATTCCAAAAACTTGAACATTATAAAAACCTGATTGTCAAGACCGACCTTGTTTTGACCGACGAATCCGGTCTCAAAGTTGCCGAAGGAAAAATCGGTGTCCGCGGCAGCTTTCTCATTGCCAAAACCAAATCCCATGATATATATCTTGCCATCACTCAGCTTGCCGATAAATTATTAAAACAGATAAAAACCTATGATGGTAAATTAAAAAGTAAAAAAAGACTGAGCCGGGCCGGCTAAAACGATCATGCCGACCAAAAAAGAAACAAACCAGCCGCCGCTCAAATCAATCTCGGTTGGCGAACTGTATGAAGACAAAAAAGATGACTTAAAATTAGAACTGCTTGCCGGTAAAGAGGGTTTAAAATCGCGCCGGCTTATCACCGCTGATATCAACCGGCCTGGTTTGGCATTAGCCGGTTATACGGAAAAATTCTTAGCCGAGCGGGTTCAAATATTGGGCAGCACCGAATTGTCTTATTTAAAAACCCTAACCCCGGCCCAGCGCAAAAAAGCAATCAGCAGCGTCTTTTCTTTTCATCCGCCCTGTTTCATCATTGCCAAAAATATCGTGATGCCTGATGGATTTGCCAATGTTGCCAATAAACTAAAAATACCGGTTATCCGAACCTCATTAGATACGACTCCGTTTATTCATATGCTTACTGCCTATCTCGATTATAAACTGGCGCCTGAGACATATCTGCATGGTGATTTGGTTGATGTCTATGGTGTCGGTTTACTCCTGGTCGGTGAATCCGGTATTGGTAAAAGCGAATGCGCACTCGATTTGGTTGAACGCGGTCATCGCCTGGTTGCAGATGATTTAATCAAAGTCCTGCGCCGTTCTGAAGTAATTGTGATGGGACAGAGTGCGGCAAAAAGCGCCAAACTCCAACATCACATCGAAATCCGCGGTGTTGGAATTGTCGATATTTATGCTTTGTATGGGGTCCGTTCGATACGCACCCAGAAACGGATTGAAGTCCAGGTCGAACTGGTTCGCTTCACCGAAAACCTCGACTATGAGCGCATCGGTTTAGAAGACCGGTACACCGAAATTCTGGGCGTTAAAATACCTCTGGTGCAGATTCCGGTTATCCCCGGTAAAAACCTTGCCCTGGTTTGTGAAGTCATTGCTAAAAACTATCTCTTAAAACTGCTCGGTTACTCACCCGCCAAAGCATTTAACGATGAACTCCTGCGCATTATGAACAAAAACAAAAAAGCACCGACCAAAATTGACCCCTGGATTAACTATGACATCGAATAATACGACCGCCGGCATCTTAATCGGTCACGGCGAACTGCCTCTGGCAATCCAAAGAACGATTGAGAAAATTATCGGTAGCCAAGAACATTTTGAAGTTGTTTCGAATGAAAACTGCTCTGCTCCGGAACTGAAAAATCGGCTGGTCTTGGCAATGCAGAATCTGGGTAATCTCGACACGATAATTTTTGTGGATTTATACGGCGGCAGTTGCGCCAATGTTTCGACTCAGTTGTTAAAACAATCCTTCAACCAAAAACTCGCTATCATCTGCGGTGTCAATATTGCAACGCTCATAAAATTCTTCCAGTATCGCGACCGATATCAATTTTCCGAGCTTGTTTCTCTATTAGAAGATACCGGTCGAAAAGAAATCAAAACAATCATTCCATAAGTAGAAATTTTAAATAAAAAAGGGGGTAGTAAATAACCACCCCCTTTCTTATTATTACTATTACTGCACAATCAGTTTCAGTTCTGATTTCTCATGATTCGCTTCGTATTTTAAGAAGTAGACGCCTTTAGCAAGTTTTGTCGCATTAAGATTCATCGAATAGGTGCCGGCTGTCATCGTGTTATCAAGCAGAGTTTGGACTAATCGGCCAGATGCGTTATACAGTTTGAGCATTGCTTTGCCAGTTACTGGTAATGAGTAGTTGATTATCGCGGTTCTGGTTATCGGGTTGGGCATGACATTGATTGCGAAATTGAACGCGGTCAAGGTGTTTTCAGTCATGGTCGCAGTAATCGTTGAAGGTGTCGGCCTGACCATACCTTTGGCGCTAATGCCATAAACCCAGAACTCGTCTAATTTATTACCTTTCATCATATAGATTCGTCCTGGTGCATATGCCATTGCCGCGCCAGTCTTAGGCACTGATTTCTTGCCCGGCGGTGTAATCCGCGGAATCGTATCTGATTGTAATTGGACCCAGCCGGTTTCCGGTGTATAACTGAAGAAGTTGAAACTGCCGCCGCCCTTCATCGCATACAGAGCGACACCGCCGCCAGTCAATGCTGCGCCGTCTTTGAGATAGACCTTCTTGAGTTTCCACTCAGCACCGCCCCAGACGCTGTCAAATTCGGTCATGAATTCTGGTTCGCCAGCCCAGCCGACCGACGGGTCATAACTGGTAAAGTAATTCGGTTTTTCGCCGCCCTTCATCGCATATATCTTGTTGCCAAATGCGGTAATCGCACTGCCTGCTTTCCATGGTTTGGCACCGACATTAGGCGGAGTCAATGTTATCCAGGTATCAGTATCAGGAAAATACCTGAAGAAGAATTGTTCACCCAGTTTCACGCCACCGGCTAACATAAAGACCGAACCGTCTAAAAAGGCAATCGAAGTCCCGACTTCGGGTGCTTTGATTGTCGGCAGATGTGCTTTTGGAATCCAGGTATTCGCAGAGATATCATATGCCCAGAATTCAAAAGTTCCATTACCTTTGGTCGCATAGATATAATTGCCGCCGTCATAACAGAGTGCCGCGCCTTTGCCGATATTCTTCTTATTCCACTTTAACGAGTCGAGCGGTACGCCCGGTTTGTATTTGAGACCTAACGGAATCTTGGTCAGTGTCGTATCCCAGCCAAATTCGCCATACTTATAAAAACGCGCTGATTTATTACCCGGGAAGGCATAGACTTCAGTGCCGACCGCGACCAATGAACCGCCGTCTTTGACAAACTTGCCCGGCTTGATATCATCGGCTTCAGGCACATCTTCTTTCTGAGCCCAGCCTGGGGCAACGGTTGCGATAGTAAATGACCAGACATCGCTCCATGGGTCTGCTCCGCCCGGTGATTCAACCCGGACACGCCAGAAAAAGTCGCCATCCCACAATTCGTCAGATTCGATTTCGGTTTCGGACAGAGTACCGCTGAATACCGGCGCTGTGAAATCAGGATTGACATCGACTTCGATTTCATACATGCCAGCACCCGCGACTGTATTCCAGACATAAGTCGGCTTGGTATTGGCAATGGTCGAGCCGTCTTCTGGTGAAACCAGAGTCATTGCCGGGGTCGTGACGCTGAAAGAACCGCTCATCGTATTATTACCAGAATTCATATCACCGGCAAGTTGGGTATAAGATGTAAACAAATAGTCGCCATCTGCCCACAAGGTGCAGGGTTTGAAAAATGCTTCGGCTGATGCTTTACCAGCACCAACATTGACTGCGACCGAATCGCGGTAGATTGGTTCTGGGAAAGCGATACATAATACTTCATCAGGTGTACCCTGATTTAAATAGAGTAGTTTACTACCCCACATTTCGCAGCCACCGGCAATACCAGTGCCAAGTTCTGGAATCATTGTCGAATCAATGACCGTAAAGTCAGGATAACTGTACTGTGTCAAATCATATCCATTATTGGATTGTGTTGAACCCCAGACATACCCGCGCGGGTCATAAGCCAAACCGTAAACCGAACGGTCATTTGCACCAGCACTGCGAACTGCACCGCCTTCGTGATAGAATTTGTAAATCGGTGAATTCCAGTTAGCGGTAAAGAGCGAATCCTGGACATTATTATCAGTCAAAGCGCGAATTACGCCGCCGGAAATACCGGTTACTGAATGAGTACCAACAACGGTTCTTGTAATCGGGTCGATTTTATGAAGAGTCGCTTCGGTTCCAGCATAAACATAACCGTCATAAAAACACATATCCCGATATCCCCAGAGTGTCGTATTTGCCTGGAGAAAAGAGTCAACCAAAGTTCGGGTATTAAGATTGTAAATCAATATCCAGTTCGGGCCACTCGAGCCAGTCGCTCCGGCTGAAGCGACCCAGAGCAGTGTGTCACCTGCCGGATAATCACCAATGCAGACTGATGTTAAACCAACCGCGGCGACATGATGAATTGGAATTGCCCATAAGACGGTGTAATCAATACTTCGTGAGTTTTCAGTATTGCGAGTAATGGTTTTTATATCGCCAATGATATCAGTCGTCATCGGATCAATATCAAAAGTCTGGTTTGTCGGCATCGTTTTCTCTGTTGCCTTGTCGCTTAATGAATAGATTTCTGCAATCACTGGCACATCTTCGGTATAACTGCCGTTATTGGAAACCGTAACCTGCGGCGTGAAGCCAACCCGTTTGATTTCGCCCTGTTTTGAGACATGGGGTCGGGTAATCGCAGTAACTGAAGCGTCAAGATAATTGAGCACATCAGTTACCTGAGTTTTGATATTATTTGACAGTTTTTCATCACCAGCCAAGCCGGTTGACATCTTGACAAGACAAGTTTCGATATTTGTCGGTGTCCAGTTACCAAAATTAACCGTAACCGTATCACCAGCTACAAGAGAAATAGACTGTTCGGCATGATATCTTAAAACACTGCCTGCGCCAAATACTGAACAGGCAACCGCAAAATTAGTCTGCGCATTCGAGCCATAATTACGCACCAGCGCCATTGGCGTCATTTGCATATTCACGCCTTGCACTGTACCTGGACTCAAAATTGCACTGATACCAACATCATTTGCTTTTTGCGGAGCCAATGCGATATTGGGTCTTGAATAACTGCGGTAGCCAGTTGTGGTCGGCGGGTTATTATCCGTATAATGATAATGATGTCGGTAGTTTGGACTGGTCGAAGTATAACGGATTGCTTTGGCACTAAAACCTTCTCCGCCACCACCGCCATAATTGGTTTCAACCAAAACCAGCAGATTACCGCCCGTATAATTAAATGGATTAATGCCGACTCCAAACCAGCCGGTATTAAATACCGTATTGGTATTATCATAAACCAAAGTGGCTCCAGAAATAAGCGTATCCCAATAAGTTGCGGTAGCAAAAATCGTATCCGTGGTCGTCTTCATATAGATTTTGACTGGTCCGTCAACATGCGCAGTAAGTGACTGAATATACCAGGATAATCCGTTTATATTACCGATGTATCCACTCATTTCCCAATCCATATACAAGGATGCGCTCCGTTCATAACCATAATACATAGCCAAAGGATATCTTTGAGTTAAAGTGCCAGTACCGATAATAATTTCTTCGACCACATCACAGGTACTTGTTTTACGGTCATTGTCAGCAACTTGGTCGCCGCCAAGAGTCGTGCGCACAATGATTGTAACCAGTTCACCCATGGTTGCTTGATACGCGTCAAAATTCACGACCTGGGCTTGACCGGCATTAAGACCGATATTCTGGGTATTGGTATAAAGCACTGCTTTGGCACCATTGACAATCGAACAGACCACATTAAAACTGGCTTGATTAGCCGTGCCATAATTCTTGACATTGGCTGATGGTCGTAAAGAATCGCCGATAAACTGGATTGCACCCGGCGTTAAGATTGACGCGACGCCGACATCATTTGCCGGCTGTGTCTGCGGTGTCATGCCCAGCTGGACATTTGCCCGAAGATAAGTATTATTAATCGTGGTTGGCAGAGTCGCACCATAAGCATACCGAGCTTGATATACTGGAGAAGTTGTCGTGTAACGGTAATAAGGATAACCGGTAATTACCGCATCCTCTCGGACAATCAAGACCGAGAGATTGTCGAGATTATTATACCTAAACGGAGTTGTAAGAGTTACCCGCATCCATCCTGCAGTTGCATCATTCGTAAACTGACCAGAATAGACCTGGGTATAACCGGTCAAATCCCAGGCACCGCTTGTCGTCGTGGCCGCATCAGTATGTTTCATATAAATGGCGACCCCGTTTATCGGGTTAACATTGGTGCCCGAGTTTTTATATAGCGCAAAACTCGTGATATCGCCATAAGCATTGATTTCTGACTGCAGATAGAGCATTTCACCGACCGAATTAGCCGCATTACAGTTCATCGTATAAAAATACGAACCGGTCGTTGCCGTACCGATTGTAATATCGGATTGAAGTTCGGTTCTTCTTTCTTTGCGGTCATTGCCTGGCACTGCATCACCTGCGAGCGCGGTTCTGACTGCGACAAACACGCTTTCTACTGTGCTTGCTGAATAAGAACCAAAATTAACAATGCTTTCAACACCCGCATTAAGCGAAACCGTCTGCGTATTATTATACAGTACTGCTTTCGCATTGTTATAAATCGTACAATGCACTGCAAAACCGGTCTGGTTCGCACTGCCATAATTCACAATCATTGCAGATGGCTGTATTGCCGAACCATAATACTGGAATGTCGGCGGAGTTATCATATAGCGAGTGCCAACATCATTTGCCGGCGGGGTTGATGGTGTTATACCGAACCGGACATTTGTCCGATAATAGGTTCGGGTCAATGAAGTCGGCATGGTCGCACCATATCCATATCGGTTCGATATACTGGTGAAGTTGTCGTATAACGATAATAAGGATAACCACTAAAAGAAGTTGCTTCTCTCACTATCATAACCTGAAGATTATCCACATTATTATAAACAAACGAGGTTGACAAAGTCACATTCATCCAGCCGTCAGTCGCATTATTGGTAAACTGACCAGAATAGACCAGCGTATAATCAGAATAATCCCAACCGCCCGTTACAGTCGCAGTGTCTGCGATATGCCGCATATAAATTGATACGCCGTCAATCGGGTCAACATTAGTACCAGAGTTCTTATACAGAGCAAAATTGGTAATCGAACCATAATAGCCGATTTCTGATTGTAAATAAATTGCTTCGGAAACCGAATTATTCGCATTACAATTCATCGTGTAGAGATACGAACCGGTCGTTGCGTTGCCGATGTAAATATAAGGTTCGACATTAGTGGTCTGTTCTTTCCGGTCATTCGCGGTATTTTCATCGCCCGCCAGAGCGGTTTTCATCATCACTGTAATTGCTTCTGATGTGGTCGGTGTCCAGGAGCCAAAATTGACGGTCGTATCTCCGCCTGATGCCAGCGAAATCGTTTGGGTATTAGTATAGAGCAATGCTTTTGCACTGTTCGTAATCGAGCAGATTACGGCAAAACTGGTCTGGTTATTCGAACCCGGGTTGATTACTCTTGCTGACGGCGTTATTGGCACATTGACCAATGCGGTTAAACCAGGACTCAGAATGCTGTGCACGCCGACATCATTGAGAAAACTGCCTTCAACCAGTACATCGTCGATGTACAAAATCCAGGCATACAAACCGCGGTTGATAAAAGCAAGATAGATATTCTGATTATTGTATGTATTAAGACTAATCACTTTTTCCTGATAAGTTGTATTGTTCACTTCGAACGAATCGAGCACGACCGTGAAATTAGCAGGTGCATTACCACTGTTTGACAATCTGATTACCAGCTGGTCAATTGGCGTTGATGATGATGAAGTCCGATACCAGAATTTTAATACTCCGCCGGTTGTCGGAATCCCAATCTGTGGTGTAATGAGCCAGTCATTGTTCTGTAAAGTCGAAGTTTCCCAGCGACACGAGGCATGAGCAAGTCCGGTGCGCGGAGCAGTCGTGCTTCTTTGCCACTGTTGTGTGCCGCCGTCATTATTATAAACAACCCAGCCATCGGGCGGGAAAGTTGCGCCTTCAAACCCTTCGCTCAGTAATTGCGCGAATGCTGGTATTGTAAATACCAATGAAACGAGCATTACTATTAATATATTTTTACGCATATTTTTCCTCCAAAGAATTAAGTTTAGGAGTTGTGGTGTTTGGGTGTTTCGGAGTTAAACCATATTGTGGTTCTTCAACTCTAAAACCCTTAAACTCTTCAACTCTTAACTCTTTTTTGTTTTTTCGGGCATAACTTTGGTGCAGAGCACCGTTATTAGAGAGCAGTGAAGAGAGAGCTGGGAGCAGATAAAAACTCCTCACTTCTCACTCCTCCCTAAATCAAACCTGCACTTCACTACATTTATTTGAGAACTGCCCTGAGAAATATTTCTCGCTCTCAATAATGTGTGAAGGAGGTGCCTGTAAGATGTAAAGATGAGACCAAAAATGATACGATATAAACATACTCGCCTATTCTTTCCCTTATATCTTGTGTTTCGTATCATTATTCTTGCGTTATAATGTTTTTACCACTATATCACTAATGTTATAATTATACTTACTTTTCCCGATTTGTTAAGAGTAAGTTTTTTCTTTTCTTTATCTTTTATTAAGCTAAGTTTTTAATTCGTATGATATATAAAAAAGACTTTTTGTTAAACAAAATAAACCGGAAAAATAAGCAAGGGGTAATTGAAAACCGCTAAAACAAGGGACGCTCCCGGTTTTAAGGGTGCGTCCCTTAAATAAATGGGTGCGGGAAAAACAAATGCTTTTATAAGGAAACCAGGAAAACAGGAGATTTTTTCTTCTTGGACTCCTGGTCTCTTTATAAATTCTTTAGCCATATTCTCACTTTGTGCCCTTCGTGCCTTTGTGTCTCTGTGGTATTTGTTTTAAATTTTGACATTTGAGTTTTGACTTTTGACTTTATGCCGCATCGGTGCGCCCCTTAAGAGTAAATGACTTTCTGGTCTTGACTGTTATTAATTACCCTTTATAATAAATACAATGAAAATAATCGCCACCAACCGCAAGGCATATCACGAATATACGATTTTCGAGAACTATACTGCCGGCATCGAACTTTTTGGCACGGAAGTGAAATCAGCCCGTGCCAACGGAGTTTCTTTAGATGGCGGATATGCTTCGGTTAACGCTGGTCAGGTCTATCTTCACGAAATTAATATCGCGCCCTATCACAGCGGCAATATCTTTAATCACGAACCAAAACGCCGGCGCCGCCTGCTCTTGACCAAAGATGAAATCAAACGGCTCTATGGCAAGGTGCGCGAGCGCGGTTATACCTTGATTCCTTTGAAATTTTTTTTTTCAGACCGCGGTTTTGCCAAAGTCGAGCTCGCCCTGTGCAAAGGCAAAAAGACGATTGATAAACGGGAAGAACTGAAACGGAGAGCAATGGAAAGACAGGACCGCATCGAAGCGAAAAAAAGAACCAGATGATGACAAATCAAAATTCAAAAGGCAAAAGTCAAAATTACAATTCAAAATTCAAAAGCGACATTAAAACACGATGTTATCATTTTACTCTAAATATTATATCATTAACCGATAAATTGCCGAATCGACGCAGTTTAGTAATAATCAGCAATCAGCTTGTTAAATCAGCAACATCTATCGGTGCGAATTTAGTCGAGGCGCGTGCTTCCAGCTCACGGTTAGAGTTTAAAAAATTCTATGAAATTGCCCTGAAAAGCGCAAACGAAACAAAATACTGGTTATGTTTACTGCGTGACGGAAAATTCGTGGCACCAGACATCATCAATGTATTATTAAACGAAACCGCTGAAATTGCAAATATGCTTGCCAGCGGTGTCTTAAAACTAAAGAGCAAGAAATTTTGACTTTTGACTTGAACTTTTACCTTTTGAATTTTAAGTTTTGAATTATATTTATTATGAATGCTAAAAATATTATCTGCTTGATAATTTTATCATCAGTCCTTATCGGTTCCCTGAACGCAGCACCGCTTATCGAATCAATCAGTCTCTCCACAATCAAAGACACCACGCTTTTGGTTTTTGAAGTCGATACCAATGTTGATATCACGACCAGCCGGATTTCCAACTCAAATCTGAGCATGGTCTTTAATGCCGCTTCTGCCGTAACCAGCTTAAAACCAAAAGGCATCATTAAAAAGATTGATGTTAAACCTGAAACGAACGCAACGACTTTTAATCTGACTCTGGATAAGCCCTATGATTTCCGGCGGGTTAATAAAACGAATACGATTATGTATAAGTTTTATGCGGTGCCGGTCCGGGAAATCAAGACCGTTGTGCTCGACCCTGGTCATGGCGGTATTGACCCGGGCGCGGTTGGTAAAAAAGGCACTCAGGAAAAAGAGATTAATCTGATAATCGCAAAACTGCTCAAAAAACGGCTCGAAGATTTTGGTTTGAAAGTATATCTGACCCGCAGCGATGACAGTTTTGTCGCGCTTGCCGAACGCACCCGTTTTGCCAATAACAAGAAAGCGGATTTGTTCATTTCGATTCACTGCAATGCGTCGGGCACGAACAAATACGCTTCTGGTTTTGAAACCTATTTTCTGTCCGAAGCAAAAACCGACCTGGAACGCGCGGCTCTAGCCCGTGAAGACGGTGCCTTAAGATACGAAACCGATATTCCGGACCCGATTGTGCAGGACGAACTGAGTTTGATTCTGGCTGATTTAAAGCAGACCGAACAATTAAGAGAATCGTATAATCTGGCTTGTCAGGTTCAGACTTCTGCGGTTGATATTTTGAAAGATGTTGACCGCGGTGTCAAACAGGCAGGTTTTTTTGTCTTGCGCGGATGTTTTATGCCGGCCGTGCTCATTGAATGCGGCTTTTTATCGACATTGAGCGAAGAAAAAAAACTGACCAACAGCAAATATCGGGACAGCGTTGCCCGCGCGATTTATCTCGGCATTGTCAATTATATCCGTGATTATGAAAAACGGGTCGAATTCTAATCCATAATGAAATCTCTTAACAAGCAGCCAATCGGAGTCTTTGATTCGGGTATCGGCGGACTCACTGTGGTCAAAGCACTGAAAAAAGTCCTGCCTTATGAAGACATCGTCTATTTTGGCGATACTGCCCGTCTGCCTTACGGTTCGAAATCTTCCCCGACCATTATTCGGTTTGCCTTGCAGGACGCAAAATTTCTCGTCAACCGGCAGGTGAAAATGATTATTGTTGCCTGCCATTCGGTCTCGTCGGTTGCCCTGCCTGATTTGAAAAAACATTTCAGACTGCCGATTATCGGTGTCATCGAGCCCGGTGCCAAAGCCGCGGTTCAGGCAAGTAAAAATAATTGTATCGGCATTATTGGTACCCAGGCAACGATTCTGGCTGGTGCCTATGAACGAGCAATTAAAAATTTAAACCGTCAGGTTGAGATTGTTGCCCGCTCAACGCCGTTATTTGTTCCGTTAGCCGAACAAGGATGGACGACCGGTCCCATCGCACTGCAGATTGCGAAAACATATTTAACACCGATGATTGGCGAAAAGATTGACACCCTTTTATTGGGATGCACCCATTATCCGCTTTTAAAAAACACGATTGCCAAAGTATTCAAGCAGAAAGTCAGGATTGTTGATGCCGCGCTCGAAACCGCTCTGGAAACGAAAATTATCTTACAGGCAAAAAAACTGCTCAATCCCCAAAAGCTTGCTGGCACTATGAAATTTTATCTCTCAGACCTGACTCCGAATTTTTCCAGTATTGGCCGACAATTTCTTGGTGCTGATTTAACTGAAGTCTTTCGGGCATCAATTTCCGAATAAATAATATGTCAAGAGCCGATGGACGCGACTGGAACCAGCCCAGAAAAATCGAATTTATTATGGATTATCTGCAATATGCAGAAGGCTCTTGCCTGGCTATTGCCGGCAATACCAAAGTCTTGTGTGCGGCAAGTTTTGAAACCAGAGTTCCGCCCTATTTAGTCGGTTCCGGACAGGGCTGGATTACTGCCGAATACAGTCTTTTGCCCCGTTCCACCCATCAACGAACCTTGCGCGAATCGACGGTCGGAAAATTACAGGGCAGAAATCAGGAAATCCGCCGATTTTTGGGGCGCTCGTTGCGGGCAATCTGTAACCTGTTCAATCTCGGTGAAAACCAGATAATTATTGACTGCGATGTGATTCAGGCTGACGGCGGCACCCGCACTCTGGCGCTCAACGGTGCGTTTTGCGCTTTATCCCGGTGTGTCGCAAATCTATTAGCCAATAATCGCATTACTAAAAATCCAATCATCGAACATGTCGGTGCAATCAGTGTCGGATTAGTGCAACAAAATATTCTGCTCGATTTAGACTATTCCGAAGACAGCCAGGCCGAAACAGATATGAATATAGTACTCACTGAAACCAACCGGATTGTCGAACTGCAGGCGACTGCCGAGCGCCAGCCATTTACATTTGACGATTTTAATAAAATGTTCAGTTTAGCAAAAACCGCAATCAAACAGATTATCGAGCAGCAGAAAAACACACTTAAGGGACCGTCCCTTAAGTAACCGACATGCATAAAGAATTCAGCCGGATTGTTTCGGAAAAAATGTGGGGCAAACGGCTTGACCATTATCTGATTTTATCCGGTATCGGTGTCTCCCGTAATCGCGCCCATAATCTTATCAAAGCCGGTGCGGTATTGGTGAATAGTAAAAAATCCAAACCCGGTTACACGGTCAAACCCGGTGACCAAATCATTGCCCAATACGAAATCGAAGACGATTTTAAAATCACTGGTGAACCAATGCCGCTCGATATTATTTATGAAGATAGTGATGTCGTTGTCGTCAATAAACCAACCGGTGTCATCGTGCATCCGGCCCGTGGTCATAGTCATGGAACTTTGGTGCAGGGACTGCTCTATCACTGCCGAAACCTGCCCGAGCATAAAGACTCAAAAATCCGGCCCGGCGTGATTCACCGTCTGGATAAAGATACGACCGGTCTTTTATTGTTTGCTAAAACCGACCAGGCATTAAGCACGCTCGGTAAAGCAATCGAAGCCCGCAATATTACACGTGAATATCTGTGTCTTGCCTGGGGTAATTTTGCCCAGGATCATGGTCTGATTGAAGCGCCGATTGGCCGGCACTCGCTCGACCGAAAAAAGATGGCGGTCACCCCGTTCTCGGTAAAAACCGCGCAGACCCGTTTTGAAGTTATTAAGCGTTTCCGCATCGCAACCTATCTAAAATTGAAACTTTTGACCGGCCGGACCCATCAGATTCGGGTCCATCTCCATCATTATGGGCATCCGGTTGTCGGCGACTCGGATTACGGCGGCCGCAGCAAAACCATTATTCAGAAACAATCCGAAGCGGAATTGTTCAAGAAAATTCTGACCCTGATTGACCGCCAGGCATTACACGCTCATAAATTGGGATTTAGTCATCCGGCTACGAAAAAATATATGGAATTTACCGCACCAATTCCTCATGATATATCCGATCTTATAAAATATTTAAGAAAAATATCTTAAGCGTTATTGACATTTAAGCGAACGTGCTTACAATAGAACAATGAGTTGGTTTGTTTTTATTCATCCAATCTGGCAGCTAATTGCCCTGTATTTTGGCATAAAAACCCTTGCTATCGGTTTTGGCCGTGCTCAGACCTGGACTTTCCCGATTCGTAAACACCGCGTGCTGGGACTCTTTTTTATTACCATGTCAATTGTCGGTAGCGTTATCGGCGGGCAGGTTAATCTGGCATTAGCTAAAATCAGTGAGCCAATCGTCTTGCCCGGTCATCGTTTGCTGGCTTATCTGATTATCGGTTTTATTATACTTATTACTATTTCCGGGTTTATAAGACAGGCGCACTCGCATCGTCTGCGCTGGCTGCAGGCTTTACACGGTTGGTTCGGGGTTTTGGCACTGGGATTAATATTTGCCCAGCTCTTTATTGTTGTCGCAAAATTGCTAAATTGGTAATAATCACATCATACAAATATGCTCAAACTATTGACATTTTGCAGATTTCAATTATGCTATATAATCTGGGCTCGTAGTGTAGCTTGGTTTAACACGTCGCCCTGTCACGGCGAAGATCGCCAGTTCAAATCTGGTCGAGCCCGTTTCTTTTCTATGCATCTCTAACGATTGACCCAGCGTTAAAATGAAAAAGACGAAATTATTTATTGTGCTGGCGCTTGGTCTGATATTCATCATCGTTGCTGGTCTAAGAATCAATAAATACCGGCAGTCATTAAAATACACCGCATTTCCCAAAAATACCGAAGTATTGGCAATTGAAGTCAAGAAATTGAATAATGCTTTCAAGGCAAATGATATTAAGGCGATTTATGAGTTATTTAACTCGTCATTTAAGGATGAAACATCCTTTGAAGAGTTTCGCGAGGCTTTTTCAGCATGGTTGAATCAGCGCAGATATGTTGGTATGAATATTCAGAATATGAGAGTTGTCGGTCGTATCGGACATGTTACCTGCATGCTGCGCTTTGCTAATAAACAGCAATCATTCTTATATCAATCCTGGATCAAGACTGCGCAGGGCTGGAAAATTGTCTGGCTCAATCGCCTTTTACCGAATGAGATGCTCAGGTATGGAGACTCCCAAAAATATGATGTCCAGCTCATCAAACAGCGCAGTCTGGATGTCTTGTTTACCGACAATTTAATCTCGTTAATCACCGATGACCTGGAATTTCCCAAAATCCTATTTATCCAGACTCAGCAAGAACGAAAGCAATCATATTATAAAATACCCGGTTATACTATTAAAGAACTGCCAGAGGATAGAATTACCGCCCAAGCCAAGAAAACTGATGCGTTGTTCTGGCTTGAATTTGCCACGATAAGAATTATTGATGATGTTGCCTCAATCTACATTGATATCCATCCTTTGTATTCTAATATTCCCAATTTAACCCGGGTTCGGGGCATCCAGTTATTTTTTATCCAGAAAGACGACCATTGGGAATTTGACAGCCCGGGCTCGCGCTGGTAAGTATCTGAAACCACAGATTCACACAGACCCGCTTCGCTCTCGCTTCAGCGAGGTGAGTGAACACAGATAAAATTCAAAATTCTCCGACAAATCCGTGTAATCCGTGGTTCCAAAATGCAGATTAACAAATCCTTGCGTAAGAACTGCGCACGAGCGGTCCGGCAAAGACATATTTAATCCCGATATCTAAAGCATATTGCTTATATGCTGAAAATCCTGCCGGTGTTATATATTCGCGGACCGCGAGCATTGGTCTGGCTGGTTGCAGGTATTGACCAATAGTCAGAATATGTATGCCGGCTTTTAGCAAATCATCAATTGTCTCTTTTACCTGTTGCTCGGTCTCTCCTAAGCCGACCATAAATCCGCTTTTCAACATTAAATTTGGACTGATGCGATGCGCAGTTTTCAGAACCTGCAACGAAATATCATAATTTGCTTTTTTATCCCGCACCAGCGGCGTCAGCTGACTGACTGTTTCAACATTATGAGCAAAGATATCACATCCAGCATCAATCACCTGTTTGATTGACTCACCGGCACCGGCAAAATCAGGTACCAACACCTCGGTCTTCATCTCTGGGTTAACGCTTTTAATCGCTTTGATTGTCTGGGCAAAAACCGAAGCGCCGCCGTCACCTAAATCGTCCCGCGTTACTGATGTAATTATCACGTTTGATAAATTCAGTTTTTTTACAGTTCGAGCAATGCGCGCCGGTTCGGTCTGGTCAATAAACGCCTTGGGATTACCGGTTGTTACTGCACAAAAACCGCAATTCCTGGTGCAGACATGCCCAAGAATCATAAAAGTCATCGCTCTTCTGCCCCAACATTCAATACGATTCGGGCATTTTGCGTCAATACAAACGGTCGTGACACGCTCCTGCTTGAGTGTGGCTTTAACCTGTTGATAATCATCATTACCAGGCAATTTTATTTTTAACCATGAGGGTTTCATATAATGTAACATATTACACTTAAAAGAATAATTTTTCAAGTTTCGAGTTTTATGATACCATGTTATATGTTTCATGATTAATATGTTGTTATTGACATTCGCAATATTTCCTTTATACTTGTAAAATATGTTTGGCAAAAAAGATAATATTGATTATACAAACAAAGACCATACGAGTCGGCTCGACACTTTTGTTGGTAAATCAACCACGCTCAAAGGCGACATCATTATTCAGGGTTCGATTCGTATCGACGGTCAGATTGATGGTAATATAGAAGTCTCGGAAACTCTGATTTGCGGCAACGAATCTTTTATCAAAGGAAATGTCACCTGTAAAACCGCGGTCATTGCCGGTCGCATTGAAGGTAATATTACAGCTCAAACCGCAGTGGAACTGCAATCCGGTGCCAATATAATGGGTGATATCACCTGTGCCAGTCTAATTATTGATAAGAACTGCTTTTTTGATGGAAAGTGCCATATGCAGGGAAAAGAAAAAACAGTTAAATCATAATATGCAGTCACAAGTTAAAGGGAAAAGAGTTATCATCACTGGTGCCGGCTCTGGCATTGGCAAAGCGATTGCCCGTGCTTTTGCTGAAGCCGGTGCTTTGATTGCGGTGTGTGATATCAACCAGGAAGCCGCTCAAATCACTGTCAAAGAAATCGAGATTATCGGTGCTAAAGCAATCGCCTATAAGATTGATGTCGGTGATTTCCGTGCCGTCAACGAAACTGTCGAAAAAATTGTCCAGGATTTTGGCACGATTGAAATCTTAATCAATAATGCTGGTATTACCAGAGACACCTTGCTGCTCCGTATGAAAGAAGATGATTTTGATGATGTTATAAGAATCAACCTCAAAGGGGCATTCAACTTTACCCGTGCCTGTCTTAAATTCCTGGTCAAGGAACGCTGGGGCAGGATAGTCAATATCGCATCGGTTATCGGCGAGATGGGTAATGCAGGTCAGGCTAATTATACCGCTGCCAAAGCCGGTCTTATCGGACTAACCAAAGCAACCGCCAAAGAAGTCGCCAGTCGTAATATAACAGTAAATGCGGTCGCTCCCGGTTTTATCAAAACCGCCATGACCGAAAAATTACCCGAAGCCGTTATCCAGGAATATCTCAAGCAGATTCCGGTCGGACGGGAAGGCACACCCGAAGAAATCGCCGCACTCTGCCTGTTTTTGAGTTCTGACGAAGCGTCTTATATCACGGGTCAGGTTATTCGTATCGACGGCGGAATGCTCATTGCGTAAAAAAATTACAATTTTTGCTTGACAAGCTCAGATTTTTAAGTAGAATGAATAAAGTTAATGAGTTATATTAATATAATACTATTCGAAAAGAAACTTTCCCGCTTTGTTAACTTAACGGTTCGCAAAGCGGTATTGTATATTATTATTGCTTTTTTCGTATTGCTTATTCCGCTCACCCTGTTTCTTATCATGACCAATACGCAAAATGTTGTTGCCAAAAACCGGGTGCGTACTTTAACCAAAGAAAACCAGGCATTAAAAAATGAGATTACCATTGTGAAATCACAAATAGACACCTTAAATCAACAGTTACGACAGTTGGCTGAACTTGATGCTCAGATTCGTATTGCGGCTAATCTTGAACTGTTGCCCCGCGATCTAAGAACCCTTGGTTATGGCGGCAGCAGAGAAAATGAGGTAGCGGCCTCGGTCGATAACATGATTGAGCGGGCTCGGTTGCAGGAAAAAAGCTTTAAAGAACTCAAAAAATACTTAGACCAGCAACAGGCATTATTACAGCACACTCCTTCAATCTGGCCGGTCTCCGGATACCTTTCAAGCAGCTTCGGATATCGCAAGTCACCCATCACCGGCAAAAATGAATTTCATAATGGTATTGATATTGTTGCACCGGCTGGGACGCCGATTCGGGCATCAGCTGCAGGTCGGATTAGATTTGCTGGATTCAAAGCCGGCTGGGGTAGATATGTTGAAATCGACCACGGCTATGGTTTTATAACCTGTTATGCGCACTGTCAGTCAATCAAAGTCTCGACCGGTCAAAAAGTATCCCGCGGTGAAATAATTGCTACGGTTGGTCGAACCGGCAGCGCTACTGGTAATCATCTCCATTATGGTGTCAAAGTTTCAGGTGCCTGGGTTAATCCTTTAAATTATATCCTGTCTGATTTCGCTTCCCGATAGATTTTTGTCAGAACTAATAAATTTACCACGAATGCACACTAATAGACACGAATAAGAAATAGAAATATGCAAAAGAAAAAATTAGTGTTAATTCGTGTTTATTCGTGGCGAAAAAATTCCTGTTTTTTTGCTTAGATGTTTGACCAAAAAATAAAGACTAACAGCGAACAATCATTAACTGCCGGACTTTACATTGTTTCGACCCCGATTGGCAATCTCGCTGATATCACTTTACGCGCTTTGCAAGTATTACAAAATGTTGACTTGATTGCCTGTGAAGACACCCGACATACCGGTATTTTATTAAACCACTATCATATCAAAAATAAACTGACCAGTTATCACGAATATAATAAAAAAGAACGGACTCCGGAGCTGATTAAATTCGTACAGACCGGTCAGAGCATAGCTTTAGTTACTGATGCCGGTACTCCTGGTATTTCAGACCCCGGTTTTTATCTTATCCGCGAAGCAATAAAAAATAATCTGCCAGTCATTCCAATCCCCGGTCCTTCAGCTTTGCTTTCGGCACTGGTCATTTCTGGTTTACCGAGTGACCGGTTTGTTTTTGAAGGTTTTCTACCCAAACGCGATGGCAGAAAAAGAAAAAAACTTGAAGAATTGAAACAGGAATCCCGCACCATGATATTCTATGATTCGCCCTATCGGACGCTCTCGTCATTACAGGATATCAATGAGATTCTCGGCGACCGCTCAATGGTGCTGGTGCGCGAACTGACTAAAAAATTCGAAACCGTTATGCGCGGCAAAGTTTCAGAAATAATCAGAGCAATTACTGATAAGAAATTAAAAGGAGAAATCGTTATTGTTATTCAAGGAGCGTCAACAGAATGAATGAAAAACATAAAACTGCTGGCAGAAAAATCTTAAGCCCGATAACTAATTTAGTTATTCGCCTGGGTATTACGGCCAATATGTTGACCATCGCTTCATTACCATTTAGTATTGCTGCCGGTTATTTTTTCTCGCAGGGTGCTCGGTGGTGGGGAGGTCTGTTTCTGGTCTTGGTCGCATTAATGGATACGATTGACGGCGAGGTTGCCCGTAAGACTAATAAAATGAGCAAATACGGTGCTTTTTTAGATTCGGTGATTGACCGCATTGCCGAAGCATTTATCTATCTCGGTCTTTTCTTATATTATTCAGAAACATGGATATTAATTTTAATCTTTGTCGCTTTGATTTCGTCAATCTTAGTCAGTTATGTCCGTGCCCGTGCCGAAGGCATTGGTGAAGAATGTAAAATCGGATTTATGGAACGACCGGTGCGTATGGCTGTTTTGCTTTTCGGTATCTTTATTTTGGGATATAAGTATCTGCCGATTTCTTTTGCCCTGGTTTTTATCGGTAGTACTTATACCGTAATCCAGCGTATGCTCTATGTTCTCCGTAAAAAATGAAAATAGCTACAGATGAACCCAGCACCGATGTCGCTGCGCTCCATTTTAAAATGAAAAATGCCAATTTAAAATTTACAATCTTCAATTTACAATTCGACGAAGTCGCAGGTGCGGGGTTGATGAGTTTAAGGGGTGGATGGCTATGTCCCCCAACTCATAAAGTCTCAAACGCCGCAACTCAGTATGTTTTGTGTGTATCCGTGGCTTAAATTCACATACTATGGAAAGAGTTTTATTAATTGCGGTTGCCATTTCTAATAAAGACCGCTGGCAAAAAGCTGATGCGCTGGATGAATTAACTGCCCTTACTGAAACAGCGGGTGGCAATATGGTTGAAAAAATTCTCCAGATTCGACCTGGTTATGAGCCCTCAACATTAATCGGAAAAGGTAAAATCATAGAACTCAAAGAACTCTGTCGTCAGCATAAAATAGACCTGTTAATTTTTGATAATACATTAACCGCAACGCAGATTCGCAATATCACTGAACAGACCGAGGTTCGAGTTATTGACCGTACTGCTTTGATTTTGGATATCTTTTCCCAGCATGCCCGGACTGCTGAAGCCAAAGCTCAGGTTGAACTGGCGCAGCTCGAATATCGGCGCACCAATCTGATTGGTTTCGGTCTCGAGCTTTCCCGTTTAGGCGGTGGTATTGGCACGCGCGGGCCAGGGGAACGCAAACTCGAAATTGACCGCCGACGTATTCGTGAACGCATCTCGGCTTTGAATAAAATCTTAACTCGTATTGATAAAGAACGCTCAGTTCAGCAAAAAAACCGCCAACCATTCTTTAAAATCTCATTAGCCGGATATACCAATGCCGGCAAGTCGAGTTTAATGAATTACCTGACTAACGCTAAAGTCAAAGTTGCGCCCTATCTGTTTGCTACGCTCGATTCCAATACTAAACCGCTTGCCATAACAAATCATATCACTGTTTTACTCACTGATACGGTTGGCTTTATTCGTAATTTACCTCATGAGCTCGTTGCCAGTTTTCGCTCAACCCTCTCTGAAATCAGAAATGCTGATTTAATCCTGCATGTCATTGACTCCTCAGATTCAGATATTGACAACAAAATTGAGGCGGTTCGTCACACCCTGACACAAATCAATTGCGAAAAACAACCAGTATTGATGGTATTCAATAAAATTGACCGCATCTTTGAAAACGAAATAATTCGTAGATTGAAACGCAAGCACTCAAACTCGGCATTTGTTTCTGCACTTACCGGTCAGGGCATTGACAATCTCAAAACCGCAATCCTCAAACATATCAAGACCGAACTCACAACCAGGACCTTTACAATTCCGGTCAGTCGTGGTGATTTAATCAATCGCCTATATGAAAACGGAGATGTCATAAAACGGGTTCAAAATGACAATAAAATTACCCTAACGGTCAAAGGATATCGGTTAGCCCTTATAAAAATCAGTAACGACATCAGAGCATCATTACGTAGTTAAAATATAAAGCCAATCTCATTTTAGGGAAGTCGAACTTCCGAATTTTAATCATGAATCATAAAACTCGAAACTTGAAACATTATTTTTTTAGTGTTATATGTTACATGATTCATGTTTCATGATTTGAAGCCAATTCCTTCGGTTATCTCATAAGTTATTGGTTCTGTTGTTATTTAAGTTGTCTCATAAGTAATCCCATGGATAACCGCCCGGATATCCTGGGGGATATCCCGCAGGTCAACCGGCCAGTTTGCCCAGATAATTAGACATCGAATAACCAACTAAACTAGCGAATAGATAATCGAGCCGATTAACCAATGGATTAGTGAGTAGATTAAGAGAACTTACAGCTTAAAATATCATTTAACAAAAAATGTCTTTGTAACTTAGAAGACAGTACTCCATAAAACTCGCCAGGATATAATATTCACAGGATTAACTGCCCGCACAACCATTGCACCCATCAAATGACCATCATCGTATATTATTAGAAGTCGGTCTTCGGTTATAAACTTAACGCTCTTTTCTGACCAAACCCCCCAACTGCCACCTAAAACCGGTTTTGTTTTTATAAGCTTACCAATATCTGGATTACCAACAACAATCTCAAGAATCTTTTGTTGTTTCTCAGTGTAGGTTGGTGTCAAGCTATCAATTTTATTCTGCAAAATCCAAATCTTATCATTCTGTAACTTGTTTTCCTGTCTTAATTGACTTAACGACATTGACATGGCAATAATAATCGCAACTAAACCCAGCGCAATAATTACGGTTGTGAATAATAATACAAATAATAATCGCAAACGATTCTGTTCTTTCATTAAAAACTCCTCTCCTTACATTCCCGATTCGACTCGATCGAATCGAGGCGAGTGTGCTTCATGTTTCGAAAAATCGGCATTATGGCAGGTACTCATATTTAATATTGTTAATGCCCCAGAAGATATTGGTCTTAATGCGTGGATTCTTTTCTTCCAGTGACTTGAGAAATTTTCTGATTTGACCGCGCTCGTTCTTTTTTTCATAGGGACATCGATTATTGATTTTCTTGATATCATAAGCCTTACTATACTGCAAAATCAACTCTTTGTCAAAATAATAAAGTGGTCGGACAATGAAAAAACGATTTTGAAAAAAACTCTGCTTGGGTAGAAAAGTTGCGGTTTTTGAGTTATAAATTAGATTCATTAAAAATGTTTCGTTAACATCTTCCAGATGATGGGCAAAAGCGATTTTATTAATCTTGTGCTGTTCGGCAATCTCAAACAATCTTTTTCTCCGTTCCCGTGCGCAGACATAACAAATACTAAATTCTCTTAAGTCAATCTTCTTGCTTATATCAATATCCGAAATCAAATACTTGATTCTTTGTCTTTCCAAAAATGTTCTTAAAGCCGTTGTTTTCCAATTCGGGAAGTTTGGTTTGATGTGTACCGCTAATATATCCCAATTTTTTCTCTTTCTTTGGTTATAGTTTGAGATAAGATGAATTAAGACCAAACTATCAATTCCTCCGGATACCGCAACCAATACTCTTTCGCCATCATTCAACAGCTGATGCTTGGTAACGGCTTTTCTGAAATAGGTATGAGAGATTTTTTGTATGCGCGACGCGCTAATGCTCCCGCTTTTAATGCGTAAGTTACTGTCTGTATGTTTTACTGAATCTTTCTCGGTAAGATTAGAAATTGAAATCATTTATGAGTATTGTCAGGATATTTTAACTTGTTGGAATTTGGCAAGTTCGTGATAAAACACCTGTTCGATTTCTTGTAACCGTTGTTCGGTTTTAGCTTCGAATCTCAAGACCAATATCGGTTGCGTATTTGACGCTCGCACCAAACCCCATCCATCATCAAAAATTACCCGTACCCCGTCGATATCAAGGGTTTCATAACTTTTCTTAAAAAAATCCCGGATTGAGTTAACTACATCGAACTTCAGTTCATCCGGACACGGAACTCGTATTTCTGGGGTTGAATAGTAAAATGGTATCTCGGCTACTAACTGGGATAGACTTTTGCCTGATTCGGCAATAATTTTTAAGAGCCGTGCCGCTGCATATATGGCATCATCAAAACCATAATAATCGTCTGCAAAAAACATATGTCCGGACATCTCGCCCGCAATCACAGCGTTTTCCTGTTTCATTTTCGCTTTGATTAGAGAATGTCCGGTTTTCCACATAATCGGAATACCACCGATTGATTGAATGTATTCGACCAGACCTTGTGAACATTTTACTTCAAAAACAATTTTAGCTTTTGGTTTTCTTTTAATAATATCTTGGGCAAAAATTGCTAGAAGTTTATCACCCCAAACTATCTCACCTTTGTCATCAATCGCGCCGATGCGGTCTGCGTCGCCGTCAAAACCAATCCCTAAATGGGCATGCAACTCTCCAACCAAACTTTTTACATCTTTCATATACTCAGGAATGGTTGGGTCAGGCAGGTGGTTCGGAAAATTACCGTCTGGTTCAAGATTGATAAAAACCGGTTCAACCCCTAATTTATTAAACAGCTCCTCGATGACTAAACCGGCTGTTCCATTACCCGGGTCAAAGACGACCTTTAGTCCACTTTTAATTTTCACTTTATTTAAAATCATGCCGATATAATCTGGTATCGGATTTATCGCAGATATTTTTCCATTACCTGATTTGAATTTACCCCGTTCAATTAATTTTCGCAAGTTTTGGATTTCTTCACCATAGATAGTTGATTTATTAAAACCGACCTTAAAACCATTAAACTCTTTAGGATTATGACTGCCGGTAATCATCACTCCGGCATTCTTATCATAATGAAATGCCGAGAAATAAAATACTGGCGTTGGCACAATCCCCAAGTCAATCACATCGCAACCAGCACTTAACAGACCGTCAACCAAAGCATCACGAATTCGCTCTCCGGATAAACGAACATCCCTTCCAATAATAAGTTCTTTTATTCCCTGCTCAAGCAAATAACTGCCATAACCTTTACCTATCGAGCGTACAACTTCGTCAGTTAAATCTGTTTCGGCTAATCCCCTGATATCATATTCACGAAAAATATTTTTATTCATACTAAAAAATACTCTATCGGTAATTTTTCAAATGTCAAGACAATACTGGAAGCAAAAATTCAGATTTTGATTTTATCTTTGATCGCCGCAAATTTTTTCGGACCAATTCCGTTGACTTTCAACAACTCTTGTTTCGTTTTAAAACCGCCGTTTTTATTACGGTACTCAATAATTCGCTGTGCCAATACTGGCCCAATTCCGTTGAGCGCTTCTAATTCTATTTTTGATGCGGTATTTATATTTATAATTAAGTAACTATCCCTCACATATTCAGAACCACTTAAGGGACGGTCCCTTAAGTGATCTGTTTTAATAATCGTATCGGCATTGTTTGTACCACCTTCTGTATTGTTTTGAATACTGACGGTTTGGATGCTTTTCTTGCCATGATAATTTCTCAGATATGATATACCAGCTCCTACTAAAAAAGTAATCGATAAAAAAAGTAAGACCGCTTTTTCTTTAGAATTCACCCTGCACCTATGAGCACTTTAACTCATGCTTCATGTAATATTTAAAATTTAAACAACACCCAGAAGTTCAAATCAACATTTTCGGTTTTACGGCCACGCTGCACATCAGTATAAGCAGAATATCCTGTTGTAATCCCGGATTCAATACTGTTTGAAATTCGATACGAAGAAGCGATGTCAGTCCCGATATTTTGGTCATTTCTGGTATCAGTTTTATTACCTAAATAATCCTCATTAGTCGAATGCGTTTTTGTATATCGTAAATTCCAGGTCAAATTCAAATCTGAAGAAAGTTTTACCTTTTTCAAGAACGGAATTTGGATACCTTGGGGTGCAGAAAAAGCATATGACACAGAAAAATTGGCTCCGCTTTGGTTGTTTTCTGCAATATTCGAACCCTGAGCCAACCGAACTTCTTCTCTTGATTTCGACAGGTTAGTTGACAGGTTAGTTGACAATCTACGTTTCCATGATGTACGCCACGATATCAAAGGAGAAAGGTTCATATTGGTACTATGTCTAAATCCCTCAAGCCGGAATGTATCCTGGAATATTGTTCCGCTCTGTCTGGTTTCGAGACGATAACCGGACGAAATATCTGAACTGGTTGCCAAACCGAATAATAATTTTTCCAATCTGCCCACACTCACATTGACATCTGGCCAGAAAGTGCTCCGATTTTCATTAACATCATAGGTAAAAAATTGCTTATCCCATCCTTTGGCAAACCGTGCATTTACAGCAATATCTTTGAACCGCACCCCGCTTGACAAAGCAATATCTTCTGTGTTCTGACGGTTAATAATCGGCGGACTATAATTAAAGGTATCATAATCAAACTGGTTATTGAGTCCTATTCTGAATGTAAATGGCGGTCGCGATGAAACTGATTGATAAGTCCGCGCCCAGTCTCTGGAATATGAAAAGCTCACCTCTTCCAAAACATTTGACAGTTCGTTAAGAATCATATTATTGTTATCGCCAATATCCGAAAGCACAGAAAACACTTCAGGTAAATTAAAATCAGTCGAAAAATCCAGGGTTGTATTATTTTCAAAATTGCGAAGTTTCGTATATACCCCTTGTGTTTTTGGACGAATCTCATTATAAGAACCATCATAACTGATTTGCGGTCTTAAGTAATCACCGATATCAAATTCATACTCAATATTAAAATTCTCGTCATTATCCGCTTCAGCACCGGCTCGTAACCCAAATATCTTTTCTTGTTCAGTGAGTCCGACAATCAAGTCGCGACTCGACCCGATTGAATATCCGATATTAAAATCATCTAAAGGCGAGTATTCCAGTTCCAGGCTTATATCAGCATTTCTGAGTGAGTCAATTCTTATCAGAGTATCTTTACGGATTCGACCGTCCAGAGTATCAATGTAACTTGAAGTATAGCGTGATGTCCGGTTGTTGTTTACATCTAATCCAGCCCGGATACTATTGGGAAATAAATAAACATCATTATCAAACAGGGTTATTTTTAAATCCGGATTAATTGCATAATCAACGCTCTTATATGAAGAAATCGAAGTGTCCAGAGCAGTATAGGTTATATTCTGTGTCTTTCGTTGTCCCATCGAATAAGAAATCGCATCAAGGGTATAATTAAGTATCTCGTTATTACTTCTCCGTTTCGAAACGTTATTGAGAGACCATTGCTCATCAAATGCCTTTTGCGTCTGTTCTTCGGCTTCAACTTCGGCTAAACGGTAATCTGAAAAAGTTGCCGAGTATTTTGGTAAGGTTCGGTTATTAGTTCGTCGGAATGAAATCGGAATTGAAACGCCCCAACTGGCTGGTAAAAACTTATCCATCGCAGCGCGTGCCGTAAAACCCATATTACGACCAAAACCACCGGTTTTAACCCCCCGACCTTCTGAAAATCGCCTAAAATTGGGGTCTGAATAGTTTAGATTAAAACTGACCGAAGCAAAATCAGCCAGATTTAATGCTGCGTTCGATGTCCAACCATAACCAGCCTCAGCGCGTGGTTCAGCTAACCGGATATCGTTAAACCAGACACTGCCGGAAATCCGATGCGGACTCTGATTTTCAATCCCCAATGCCTGATAACGAATATCGGCTACTGACGGTGTTCCGTAAACACGGTATGTACCGACGATTGTATCCCGTCCAGTTTTTCTGCTTTTGTAATAAACAATCGAGTCGAGTATAATTTCAAATTCATACCAGCTGTCATATCCGGCAACCGCTACCCCCGCAGAAATTCTGTTGTTATATTCATAAAAGTTTGATGAATCCCCGCCGAACCGGAAAAAGAAATTTGGGTCATTATTATCGTTATGCAGATAGATTTTAATAATGCTGTAATCGCGGTAATCTTCTTGTTGAAAATTTGTTTTTATCGCAATACCTTTGTGTCCTGGAATAATACTGTCATATGTGAATGCGAGTGATGCTTCATATTCGAGCCGGCCAGTTACATCGCGTTTCAGTTCAAAAGGCGAGAAATAATTCGGGTCGGTCTTCTGACTGATCAATGTGACCGAAACTTTTTCTGACGCTTCTATTGGTGGTGTCGGATTAATTAAAGTATCTGGTCTTACAACCCGTGCACTGCGCCAGCGCGAGCCAATAAAAGACAGTGAATAAATGTCAAAAGTATCCGCACCGCTAAAATCTGAAAACCATACTCTCACAACCCGGATATCTTCCCAGTTAGGCAGACCTTCGGCTCGATATTTACCTGCGTCGGAGAGAAGCAGCGAATCATTTAACGGAATCCTTAACAACTTCCATTGGTTGGCTAAATTAGTAAAAAAAGCACTGTCACTTAACGATATTGAAAATTCGTAATAGTCATTATTACGGGAAAAACCATTGCCATCAATATCTTCATCATCCAATCTACGATTCCCTTCACTTCCGATTGGATTCAGATATGGGTCATAATCATCATTACCATCATCTCCCAAAACATTGTTGCCATCCACACCAGCGACACCATCAAGCCCAACATCTTCCCAATCATCCAAAATACCATTACCGTTCTTATCTTCGGTATCGTGTTGATTATTGTAACCAGCGATTCCGCCGTTAAGAGTCCGGCGCGGTGCATCTTCATCAATTGCCGTCGCAATCGTAAAATTAAGCTTACCCTGCATCGGGAACATATTTGACTCGCGATGACGAAAAACTAATTCAAGATTTTCAATATCTTTAAGATTCCAGCCCGATTGCGAAATACAAGTCATAATCCCTGCCCAAGAACTTTCTGTATCCGGAGTGTACTGAATACGCATATAATCAACCAGATCCCTGCCCTCTTCACCAATACCACTGCCAAAAATCGAATCCTTTCTTATACGGGTTGTCGGATTATACCAGAATATCCGCTCGGATGCAAAATTGGCAGTATCTTGACCTGCTGGTACCGAAGCAAACTGCCAGACCAAACCGCGCATCATGACATCTTGACTAATTGTCGTCTTTTCAAAATCATCCAGATAAATCACTCCGCGTGTGTTCGGGTTTGGTAATGAAATCGCTCCCTCTGATGAGAAAGACAACGACGCGTCTCCCCGCGTATTCAGTAATGGAATCTTATCAAGCAAATCGGTAATAAATTCTGGTTTATAACTGTACGACACATCAGTTTCAGCAATCAAACGTTGAAATGGCTCTGCACCTAAAGTTGCCTTTGAATTTGCCTCGGGTGTTGCTTCTTGACGGTAAAAAATACTCGAACCGATTTTACCATTGTCGGCAAATCTCCATTCACCCCGGCTGCCTAAAAGTGATTTTTGTGCTAAAGAAAATAGCGGCCGATACTCGTATGAGACCTTAACATCGGCATTTGCAGGTAATGGTTTCTTAAAACTCAATTCACCGGTCAGGTAATTTATGTCATAATCTTCACCCCGGGTCTGTAGCGTATTATTAACATATACCTTTTCCGAACCTTCTTCAATATCAAACTGACCTAAGTTGAAACTGCCTCTTGATGTTGTATAACTCAGTACAATCAGATACTTCTTATCCTCAATTACCGATGGATTATTCTTATAATAAATTGTCCGGTTACGAACCGAAAGCGAATCATAATTAAATGGCTGTGCAATCGGAAAAATCAACAACCCGCGCGGGGCGTCAAACTCAGGCCATTCAATTAATCCGTTATTATCCGGGTCCAAACCTAAAATATTTACAAATGGACGGCCGCTGGTTACACCCTCGGTCTCGATTTCTGAATAATTACTCGGGTCAGCACCTTGTTCATACCGGAGAATTTTTATATCTTCGATTTTAACATCACGGGCTCCGATTGAATAGACATTTTTCAACTCATAATTCCAGCACCAGGAAAGCGTATCTTCACGGCTCGGTTTGATTAACTTCAAGACCAGACTCGTATCTCCCTGCACAATCCGGATACCGCCGACCGGAATATTATTAACCATATAACTAACCGCAACCGCATGCGTATGCGCTGGCACGCTCCTGATAAACTCAATCACATTGTTGTTTTCATGAAACACATAATCCTGGTTTCTGGTCTTTAGAGAAAACAGACCTCGTTCACGGTCATAAGGATAATGCGCCGGTATCGAATCCGGATAATCCAATAAAACGGTTGCTTTAGCCGATTCACCCATGAAACTGCCGTCTTTAACATACACCCGCAGGTCACTGATTCGGGCTGACGGGAGCTCGCCAAACGAGAAAAAAGTTCTTCGTAAAAATTCCGGGTCAAAAATCGTATCGAAAACAATCCGGGTTTGACCACGAAATTCTTTGGTCTCGCCTTGTGATTCTTCCCGTGACGCGACTGCATACAAATCAACCCCGCCCACTTTTGCTTTACCAGAAACGCCAAATAAACCCCGCCGGGATGGCAAATCACCCGTATAAGCAGTACCCGGAATAACCAGACGGGTATCACCAAATTCTAAGTTCTGTAAAACATCATCTTCAGTGCCAGTGTAAGTCAGTTTAACCGTGTTTCTTCCTGCTAAATCGCGCTGTGAATCGTGGTCAATTAATACTTTGGTCCGCTCTCCAATCGTACCTTCTAGATTAACCCGCAACTGCTGTTCCATTTTCAATTCTGGAAATTTCCTTGCCGGGGTCGCGGTTTGCGTAAAACCCTGGGTAAAAGTTTGCCGGCCGCCAAAAGTTATCCGGTCACTGCCAGATATATTAATCCTTGACCCCTCGCCTAATAATGGAACCCTTGGTAATTCGATATCAGGAATCAAACCCATTCGGTCAAAAGGCTGGTCAGCTGGTGTGGTTTTACGCTGGGTAGACTCTTTGACTTTGACAAGCATGTCTTTATAAGCGGCGCGGACAAAGTAATCTTTGAGCGGGATTACTTCTTTAATCCCGACAAGAATCGAATCCCGATATATTTCGTAGAAAACCAGACTGTTTTCAAAATCAATTCTTTCTTTAATTTGGTCTTTATCAATCAAATAAGGATAATCGGTGCTGCCTAAATACAAAAAATCATAAATCGCGCTCGCCTCACTGAGTCGAAAAGAATCTGACAGAATGCTGTCAATTTCAACGCCAAGATCACCGGTTTCATTCTCCTCAGTTGGAACTATCTCACCTTGTTGAATCGAAGCGGGCAGTGAATCAAAGGACTTGGAATCAGGTTGTGGTAATTCTTCGTTAGTCTGTGAAAAAAGCAATGCGGAAAAGCTAAATAAACAGACAAACAGTAATTTCTGTAAATGTTTTTTAATCATAAATCATAACCTATAAAAAATTCGAAATTCTGGTAGTGTTCCCTCTTTCATTGTCTTATTTTTCGGTTGTCGTCTCTTGTTGAACAATCTGTTCAATCATATATTCTAATTTTAACACAGAAAGTCCGTACCGGTCAAGCAGGTCTTCGCGTTTTCCTTGTTCGATAAATTTCTCGGTAAGACCGATTCGTAAAATTTGTTTTGGCTTTATCTCATGGATATCCAAGAATTCCATAACTGATGAGCCAAAACCACCGCTCAGCACATTTTCTTCCACCGTTATAACGGTATCGCCTGTTTTTACTAATTCCAGAAGTAGCTTTTCGTCAAGTGGCTTTATAAATCTCATATTAACCAAAATTATGTTATTGTTATTAACATGACCTGATGCAACTAAAGATTGAATTGCCTGGAATGAATTATACACCATTGACCCGATTGCCAATACGATTATTTTATTTTTGCAATCAGGATTAGTCTGTAAAATGATTTCACTCCTGCCAAATTCGATTTTCTGGCAGTCAAAATGTCCGTTAATTTGAGGTGAATATCCACGTGGATATCGAATTACAAATGGTCGGTTAAATTGAGCGCTAAATTCCAGCATCTGGACAAATTCCAGAGCGTCTTTGGGTGCGGTTATTGTCAAATTTGGAATACTGCGTAGAAATGAGATGTCAAAACTGCCATGATGAGTCGGTCCGTCTTCACCAACAATCCCTGCCCGGTCCAGTGCAAAAACAACCGGTAGGTTTTGTAAAGCAACATCCTGAATTATCTGGTCATACGCCCGCGCGATAAAAGTCGAATAGATTGCAACATATGGCTTCAATCCTTGCAAGGCCAGCCCGGCTGCAAAAGTGACCGCATGCTGTTCGCAGATACCGACATCAAAAAATCGTTCTGGAAATTTATTTTTAAACTCCGCGAGTCCAGTTCCCAGGCACATTCCGGCTGAGATTGCGCATATCCGCGAATCTTTTTCCGCTAAATTCACCAATGTCTTTCCAAAAACATCACTGTTGCTCGTTTTAATGTTATCAACCGATGTTTTGTTCTGTTTGTCTTTACGCCTTTCAGTTTGGCTTGGGCTTACACCGTGATAAACTTCCGGATTCTGCTCTGCTGGTAAATACCCCTTACCTTTTTTCGTAACAACATGAACTAATACCGGTCCGTTTAAATTTTTCACCCTGTTAAAAGTATCAATTAACAGCTGTAGGTCGTGTCCATCAAAAGGACCTAAATATCGAAATCCCATCTCTTCAAAAATAATCGATGGCGCGATTAAATTCTTTAAGCCTTCTTCAATTTTCCGTGCGGCGAACCGCGCCCGATTACTTAACCGTTTCGGCAACATACCAAGTAGATTCCAGGTATCGCTCTTCAAACGGTTATACATTCGTCCGGTTATCATCCGGCTGAAATATTTTGCCATCGCACCCGTACTTTTGCCGATTGACATCTCATTATCATTTAAAACTACAATCAGATTTTGATGACAATCACCAGCGTAATTAAGTGCTTCGAATGCCATGCCGGTAACAATCGAGCCGTCGCCGATTACGGCTATGCTCTTATGGTTTACTCCTCTTAATTTTGCCGCTGAAGTAATACCTAGTGCGACTGATATTGAACTGCCTGAATGTCCAGTGTCAAAAACATCGTATTCACTTTCTGCCCGTTTTGGAAAACCGGCAACACCATTCTCAGTCCTTAAAGTATCAAATTTATCCCACCGCCCCGTAATCAATTTATGAGCATAAGACTGATGCCCGACATCCCAGATGATTTTATCGTTCGGAGTATTGAAGACATAATGCAATGCTAAAGTCAATTCGACCACGCCTAAACTTGGTGCTAAATGACCCCCGCGATGCAGGGTAACATCAATAATTCTCTTTCGTATATCTTGAGCTAATTCAGTTAATGCCTGAATATTTAACTTACGGATATCAGCCGGGAATATATTTTTTATCATTATGCGTTACGGTTTAATATAGCATTGGTCAAGGTAATAAAGTCTGAAAAATTTCCGCCTATTTTCTTAAAATTCAATATCGTGCTTCGCGCATATTTTTCAGCCATAAACTTTTGACTTTTAACTTTTGAATCTTGAGCTTTATCAAGTATGTCGTCGGTAATCTGAAACAATAGACCCAGATTTATACTTGCTTTTTCAATATCTTTAATCGTCTTTTGGGGAGCACCGGCAACTATCGCGCCAATCTTCATTGAACCAGCAATCAGTTTTGCGGTTTTCTTTTGGTCGATAAGTTTTTGGTTTTTGGTTTTTAATTTTTTGTTTTGATACAAAATGTCCATCATTTGTCCGGCTGCCAATCCATTGACGCCGCAAATATCGGCTAATTCTGCAATAGTTCTGACTTTGATTTGGTCAGTAACTGGTGCTTGAGCAAACAAATCAAATGCTTTGGCAAACAATACATCAGCCGTCAATAAAGCGACTGCTTCATTATACTGCTTATGCAGACTTGGCTTACCTCTTCTCAAATCATCATCATCCATGCACGGCAGATCATCTTGTATTAATGAAAAAGTATGAATCATTTCCAAACCGCAAGCAAAAGGTAAGATTTCTTCGTAATTTTGACTTTTAAATTTTGACTTTTGCCTTTTAGTTGCATCGTATGCCATCATACATAAAATCGGCCGAATTCGTTTCCCGCCATTAAAAATCGAATACCGCATGGCATGGTACAGAATTTTCGGCATTTTGTTATCTCTTATTGCATCCAATATCCTTTTCAATTTATCATCTATCAATTTTTTATAGTCTGTGTAATCTTTTTTAAAAATCTGTGTCATCGTCTATTTTGTATTTTTGCCGCTTGAATTGTATTTTTGAGTAACATCGTCACTGTCATCGGACCGACTCCGCCCGGGACCGGCGTAATTGCTGAAGCAAGGTCTTTAACCGCTTCAAAATCGACATCACCAACCAGTTTTGTCTTTTTCTCACTGACATTAATGCGATTTACTCCGACATCAACTATGACTGTTCCTTGTTTGACCATATCTCTTTTCAGAAATTGTGCCTGTCCGATTGCAACTATTACAATATCGGCTTGCTTGGTAAAATAGCTGATATCTGGTGTTTTACTGTGGCAAACAGTAACCGTGGCATTGGCAGTTTTTTCTTTTCTGAGCAACATATTTGCTAATGGTTTGCCAACCAGCTCGCCGCGCCCGACAATGACACAATGTTTACCTTCGGTTGAGATATTATAGCTTTTGAGTATTTCTACAATTCCAAGCGGTGTGCATGGATAAAAATATGGCGATTGACCAGCAAGTAATCTGCCCAGATTGAAAACCGACAAACCATCAACATCTTTTAAGGGACTTATCGTATCCAGCACTTTTTGGTGTTCGATATGTTTGGGCAAAGGCATCTGCACTAAAATACCGTTAACTTCCTTATTCTGATTCCAATCTTCAATAATATTAATCAGCTTTTCTTCGGTAATGTCGTCTTTTATTCTCAAAGTCTGTGTTGTTATTCCGACATCGGCACAGGCATTCTCTTTATTCCTGACATAAATCATTGATGGCGCAAACTCACCGACCAAAATCACGCCTAAATTTGGAATAATACCTTGTTTATGCAGTTCACTAACTTCTACCCGCATCTCGTCCCGCATTTTTTCGGCAAGCGCTTTTCCATCCAGTAATATCATTTATGTGCTCCTTTTGACAGTTAATTGCATATGCTCAACTTTTATCACGACAACTTTTTCACCTTTGTTTACTTTGCCGTCCACCGAAATCGCATTCCACAACTCACCGTGTATCATCACCGTACCTTCTAAATCCAGGTCGGTTGTCGCTACTCCGATTTTCTGTATTAATCCTTCCCGGCCTGTGGTCACTTTCTTTTTATGGACACGGATTGCCAGACCGACAACTATTGAAAAAAACAGCACGGTCAGAATCGCAGCCGCAATAATGACTGACAATGCCAATCGAAAATACGGTATCGGAGATTGAAACAGTAACAAAGAACCCAATATGAGCGATGATATACCGCCAATTGTTAACAATCCGAATGATGTGATATACACCTCCAGGATAAAAAATATTACTGCTAAACCGATTAATGCCAATCCGGTATAATTAGTTGGCAGCAATCGTAAAGAATACAGTCCGAGCAGAAGCGAAATCGAGCCGACCGCGCCCGGAAAAATCGCACCCGGTGACTGGAGTTCGAAAAACAATCCATACACGCCCAGCATCAAAAGAATATATGCCACATTCGGATTGGTCAAAAACAATAAAAACCGTTGCCGAGCAGTCATGGGTATCTCTTTTTTAGTTGCGCCGGCAAACTCTGACTTGTCGATTATTTTTCTTTGCACTAATACTGAATCTAATTTCGCATATAATTCAGTTTCGGTGTCGGCAATAAAATCAACCACCTTTAACTTCACCGCCTCAGCCGCACTGACTGAAGCTGATTTTCTTACTGCTTGTTCTGCCCATTCGCGGTTGCGGTTTTGTTTCTCCGCAATTGAGACGATATAACTTACTGCATCATTGACAATCTTATCCTGCATTTCAGACGGAACTTCCCGGCCACCGACTGAAACCGGATGTGCGGCTCCGATATTAGTGCCGCTTGCCATCACGGCAATATCGCTTGCCATGGTAATAAAAACCCCGGCTGATGCGGCTCGTGCGCCGGACGGTGAAATATAAGTGATTACTGGTATTTTCGATCTGAAAATACGCTGGATAATATCCCGCATCGATTCATCCAGGCCGCCTGGCGTATCAAGTTTTAACAATATTCCCAATGCCTGAGCATCTTCTGCTTTATCAATACCCGTGATAATATATTCGGCGCTGACCGGACTAATCGGACCAGCGAATTGCAGGATATAGATGGAAGCAGTATTCTTAACATTGGTCGTAGAAGCGAAGGTAAAATTAAATATAAAAAACCAAAAATAAAAAACACATATTAAAAATTTAAAAATTGAAGAATCGGAACGTTTTTGCATTTTTACATTTTTATTTTTGATATTTAATTTTTTATATTTAATATTTCTTCACTCCGGTGTTACTGCAATGAATAACGAAGCGGTTCCTCTCCGTAATCGGAACAGTATCGGTTTTTTACTGTTTTTTAAGTCATCTGCTGCTTTGGAAAAATCTTTGAGTGTTTCGATATCATACTTATCGATTTTTAATATAATATCGCCCTGTTGAATCCCGGCCAAATCAGCAATACTTCCGCTCTCGACCTCATCAATCAAAACACCTTTGCCATCACTGGCGGTTCGGCTTTTGGCAGTTATGCCAAGCCAGACTTTTTTATCCTGGTCTTCTTGCTTGTCTTCTTTTTCTTTGGTTTGGACACTCACTTCACCCGGCATCTCATCCAGTTTTGCTTTAAAGGTCATTGTTTTACCGTCGCGGATTACTTCAATCTGAATTTCACTGCCTGGTTTATATTCTGCCACAACCCGGCGAAATTGCTGTACATCTATGATTTTTTTACCGGCAAACTTAACCACCACATCCCCGGCTTTTAAACCGGCTTTTGCGGCTGGTGTATTGTCAACCACTTCAGCAAGCAGGACACCTTCGGTTGATGGCAGATTCAGTGCTTTTTTCAAATCCTGACTTATCTCCTGTGGAAACACGCCAAGATAACCGCGCACAATCTTACCTTTGCTGATTAACTGGTCGGCAATATCTTTGACCAGATTAATCGGCGTTGCAAAACCAATGCCAACACTGGCTCCGACCGGTGAACGAATTGCCGTGTTGATGCCGATAACTTCACCTTTAATATTTACCAATGGACCGCCCGAATTACCCGGATTAATCGAAGCATCGGTCTGGATAAAATCCTGATAACTGATTTCTGGTAACGGAATATTACTTCGTCCTTTGGCGCTTATCACGCCAACCGTCACTGTTCCATCTAATCCGAACGGAATCCCGACTGCAATTGCCCAATCACCGACCCGGATATTGTCTGAATTGCCCATTTTTGCCGCTGGCAATTTCCGATTATCAACATCGAGTTTTAAGACCGCAACATCGGTTTTCGGGTCCCGGCCCACAACTTTCACTTTTTTGCCTTTAAACTCGGTCTTGTCGGAAAGCCGCACCACAAAATTCTCATAATCGGCAACTACATGATTATTGGTCAAAATATAACCGTCCTCACTGATAATGACACCAGAACCAAGGGTCTGGCTTCTCCGTTCCTGCTGTCTTGGTTCTAATCTCGGCACATCTTTGAAAAAATCTCGGAACAAATCATCAAATGGCCACCAGCTGTCTGGTGTTTTTACTTTAACCACTTTTTCTGCGGATATATTTACCACAGTCGGAATTACGATGTCGGCAACATACACAAACGGGCTCGTGCCGTCGGCGGTAATCATCGGATATTTAGTTTCAATCGGAGCACTTGGTTCTTCAGCGCGCATCGTATTACGCTGTCCCAAATTAAATGAGCCAGCAATAAAAAGCCCAATCACAAATGCCGCAATCACAGCAACTGCGACAATCAGTCCGATTCTTATCTGTGAACCGGTTGTTTTTTTAGTATCATCAGTCATTGTGTCCTCCTGATGTATTTTGCAATTATCATTAACTTATCTGTCTGTATCATATAAAAACCTGACCTGACCTATTGTTCCTAATTACTATTCTCTTTGTTGTTATCAGTGTATTTATCAAAAACCTTTATTTCTCGATAGTAAATAATTTTAACATCTCCTATAAAAAAGTCAATACTTAATTTAACAAAAGCAATCGCTTAACAATTAATATAAGTGGTCTTACATTAAAAGTTTTGTTTATATTCTCTTTGTTACTTTTGAAAAACATAGACCTTTTTGACCCGGTCAGTAGTTTAGTCGCTTATCGGTTAGGTTGTCAAATCGGTTGTCCGGTTGGCAAGCCGACCGGTTGCCCCCTGGCTTGCCCCTCGGCATGCCCCCTGGCTTACCCACAGGACTGCTGAATAAGCAGAACTTCGGATTGCTCAAGGGATTGGCGAGTAGATAACCGATTAAACTGGCAATCGGACAACCGAGCAGACAGGGAAGACTGCTGGGGAAAAATGAAGGGACGCACCCCTAAAACAAGAAGCGTCCCTTTTATCGGTTTGGAGATATAATCAAATTATGTGGAAATTGAAAATATGCCTTTTTATGGGTATAATAAAAGCGCCGGTATCAACCAAAAACCGATACCGGCAGAAAGAACAACAATGATAGATTATAACAATAAAAAGGCAAGTCAAGAGTCAATAAAAATCAACAAAAACATAAACAGAGGCCCTGCGTGAATGTAAAGTTTATCTTGATAATACGCTTGAGAAAATAGCCCTGGCTGGTGCAAAAGATTCGATCGAAACCGCGCT
>Ga0208244_100125_pt1 | contig 105347 bp, 105 predicted proteins | sample SubbioCR12Aug_5A_FD_184828 | JGI IMG/M metagenome (GOLD analysis project Ga0208244, IMG submission 184828) | Serpentinite rock and fluid subsurface biosphere microbial communities from McLaughlin Reserve, California, USA - CR12Aug_5A (SPAdes) | ecosystem: Environmental > Terrestrial > Deep... | reverse complement strand
TGATCCGATGCGGATGAGATAGCGCCCGTTTCCGACGCGCGATTGAACTGATAACCTGCCCGGGATTATAACGGCGTAGCGGCGATGAACTGCTGATAAAATATGCCCCCACTCTCCTCGTAGTTCAATGGATAGAACGGCCGCCTCCTAAGCGGCAAATACAGGTTCGATTCCTGTCGAGGGGGCCAGCCCGCAATTCCTCGGAGAAAGTCAGCACCATAGAAACAAGGGCTGGCACTAGTATCCCGCAGTACGGCGACGGGGCCGCTATTTATGCCGCGGCGCCATTTTCTGCTCGACGGCGAAGACCGCCGCCTCGACGCGCGAGGTGAGGTTGAGCTTTGAGAGGATGTGGCGCACGTGCAGCTTGACGGTGTCGTGGGAGATCTCGAGCGCGCGGGCGATGGCCTTGTTGGACTGCCCCTGCGCGAGATGGTCGAGGATTTCCCGCTCGCGCGCAGTGAGCTGGGCCAGCAAATTCTCACGCGCCGAGTTCTTGCTGCCGCCGCCCTGCAGCAGGTCCACCAGCTTGAGGGTCATGGCTGGCGCCACCACCGTCTCGCCGCGCACGGCGCGCTGGATGGCGTCGACAACGTCGTCCGGTTCCATGTCCTTGAGCAAATAGCCGCGGGCGCCGGCGCGCATGGCATTGGCGAGATCGTCCTCGGCATCACTGACGGTGAGGATCAGCGTCGGGCCGTTCCAGGCGCTGGACTGCAACTCACGCAGCAGGGCCAGCCCGCCGTGCGGCGGCATGTTGAGATCAAGCACCAGGGCGTCGGGCTGCGCCGCACCGATCAGGCCCGACGCTTCAGCCGGATTGCCGGTGGCGGCGACGACGCGGATGTTGTCGCGGCCGTCGAGCAGTTCCGCCAATCCCTTGCGGAACAGGGTGTGGTCATCGACCAGCATGACCTTGATGATGTCTTCGCTCATGCCATTTTTTCCGGGTGAACCGGCACAAGCAGGCGCAAGCGCGCGCCGCCCTGCGGCCGGTTGGCGATCTCGATGTTGCCGCCCAGGCGCTGGGCGCGCTCGCTCATGATGCTGATGCCGAAGTGGTGGCGCAAGTCCGGCTGGGCGCCCATGACAAAGACGCCGCGGCCGTCGTCCTCGACGATGAAGGCGTACTGGCCATCGACGACCTCCAGCCTGAGCCAGGCTTGCTTGGCGCCGGAATGGCGGGCGACGTTGGAGAGCGCCTCCTGCAGGATGTGGAACACCTGCACCTCCTGGTCCACCGTCAGGTTGAGGTCGGGGATGCGGTTCTCGAATTCCAGGCGGACGCCGGTGCGGTCGAAGCAGCCTGCGGCCAGTTCATTGAGGGCGTGCTCAAGTCCGAGCGGATCCATGCGGTTGCGGAACTGGGTGAGCAGTTCGCGCAGGCTGGCGTAGGCCTCGTCGAGCGCCTGCTGGATGTCCCCCGAGTACTTGAGGGCCTTGCCGCTCTCGTACTGCAGCAGGGCCTCGCGCAGCAGTTCGATGCGCATCTTCATGTAGGCCATGGTCTGCGCCAGCGAGTCGTGCACCTCGTTGGCCATCATCTGCCGTTCGCTCATCAGCGTCATGCGCAAGTTTTCGCGCAGGAGGCGGGTATTCTCGACGGCCATGGAGAGGTGCTCGCTGATGGTGCTGAAGAGCAGCGACACCTCCTCCGGGATCGGCCGATCCTCGGTCATGTAGAGGTTGTAGACGCCGAGCAGGCGGCCGTTGTGTTCCAGCGGCACGACGACCATGGAACTGCACTGCCCGAAATAGGGCTGCCCGGTGCGCTCGACGCAGGGCCTGAGGTCGCGCGTCTGCTTGATCTGCTCGGTGCGCAGGGCGGTTCCGCAGATGCCGCAGTTGATGTCGACCAGGCGCTCGTTCTCGACCACTTCGGCGGGCAGCCCGAGCGAGGCAGCAAGACGCAGATGGCGGCCATCGCTGGTGACCACGCGCACGACCCCGGCGGAAGCGCCGGAGAGCCGCACCATCATGTCGAGAAAGCGGTCAAGCAGGGTTTCGAGGTCGTATTCCGAGGTGAGCGTGGCGGTGACCTCAGAGAGGACGCGCAATGCCTGGATGCGGTTGCCCTCTGCCGATTGCGGTTCTGCGCCAGCCTGCTGCAGCGTGGGGCTGCATTGCGTCATGCCTCGTCTCCACCTGATGCGGCGGCCCGCCTGCAGCGGGTCGGCCTCTGAAGCATAATTTTACACGCCATCAGTATCCGCTGAAATTCTGATCATACTGCCGCAGGCAGTGGCCAGCGGCCATCCAGCACGCGTTCGGCCCAGAGCAGCCCGGCAACGCTCTTGCCGTCGGTCAGGCGGCCGTCGCGCACAGCCTCGAGCGCCGCTTCCAAAGTCATCTCGTGCACTTCGAGGAATTCGCCGTCGTCCAGGGCATGCCCGACATGGGACAGCTCGCGTGCGAAGAAGATCTCGATGCGCTCATCGGAATAGCCGATGCAGGGATGGATCACCCCAAGGTGATACCAGCGCTCGGCCGTGTAACCGGTTTCCTCCCGCAACTCGCGCCGTGCGGTCAGCAGGATGTCCTCGCCGGGGTGGATCTTGCCGGCCGGTAGTTCCAGAAAGACCCGGTCGAGCGGGTAGCGGAACTGGCGTTCGAAGAGCAGCTTGCCGTTGGACAATTCGGCGATCATCACCACTGCCCCGGGATGGGTGACGAACTCGCGAGTAGCCTGTTTGCCGTCCGGCAGACGAACCGTATCCCGTCTGACGCGCAGGAGCTTGCCTGCGAATACCGCTTCCCTGCCCACTTCGCATTCACGCAGGTGACTGTCTTTGCTTGCTATTTTTAACTTTTCCATGGACGGAACTTAAATCCGACTAATTTAGTCTGTTATAAGGGTTCTCTCATTAACTGCCTGGAGGTAGAAAAAATGTCCGGATTCATTCCCGGTTTCAACGACGAAGGCGTGGTGACGGTAAATCGCGTGCTGCTGAAGTCGGAGTATAGCGTCGACGATCTTGAGGAGCGAGTCGCCATGCTCTGCGAAAACGTGAAGACCTACCACTCCGACACTGGTTTTATCGGCGGTTTCGTCACCCTCAATTCCGGCATGATTTCCAACGAAGGCAGCACCGTCGGCAAAGCTGTCGAGAGCCCGCTCAAGAATCGGGAAGCGTTGATCATCACCTTCTGGCGCTCCTTCGAGGAACATGAAGCCTCGCACCGCAGCGAGACCTTTCAGCCGCTGTTCAAGGAGGTGCTGGAGTTGTGTGAAAACGGAAATGAGGAAATCGCCTACCGCATGCTTTGGTCAGGCAAGGCCTATTCGCCGGAGGAAGCCAAGGCCGCGCGCGAGGCCAAGGCGGAATACGCCAAGGCGGACTGACGACAGGGAGCGCTGCCTGTCGATGCCTCAGTGCCCGACGAGGAAAGCGTAGGAAGCGAAGATCGAGTATTCGAGCACACCCTCGGGAAGCAGGCCGAGAAATGCCACGGCGAGGCCGTTGACCGAAAGCAGGATCCGCATGTCACGCGGCGCTTCAATAGGCGCGGTGTCGGTTGGCGCATCGAAGTACATCACTTTCACCACCCGCAAGTAGTAGAAAGCGCCAATCAGCGAGAAGAGGACGGCGAAGACCGCCAGCCAGATCATTTTGGCGGCGACAACAGCCTGCAGCACAGCGAACTTGGCAAAGAAGCCGACGAAGAACGGTACGCCCGCCATGGAGAACATGAGAATCATCATCATGGCGGCGAACCAGGGACTGCGCTTGTTCAGCCCCTTGAAGTCGTCGATATTTTCGGCCTCGAAACCGGCACGCGACAGCAGCAGGACCATGCCGAAAGTGCCCAGGCTCATCAGCACATAGGCGATGACGTAGAACATCGCAGAACTGTAGGCATTCAGCGCAAAGCGCGGATCGCCGCCGACGATGCCGGAGAGCACGCCGAGCAACATGAATCCCATGTGGGAGATGGCCGAATAGGCCAGCATGCGCTTGATGTTGGTTTGAGCGATCGCAGCCAGGTTGCCCAATGCGATGGACAGTGCGGCCAGGATCATCAACATGACCTGCCAGTGCTCGGCCAGCTCGGCCAGGCCGGTGACCAGCACGCGCATGGTGATGGCGAATGCGGCGAGCTTGGGCGCCGAACCGATGAACAGCGTTACCGCCGTTGGCGCTCCATGATAGACATCGGGAATCCACATGTGGAACGGCACCACCCCCAGCTTGAAGGCGAGGCCGGCGACAACAAAGACCAGGCCAAACACCAGCACGGTCTTGTTGCCGCTGCCGGTGGCAATGCGCTGGCCGACTTCGGCAATCTCCAGACTGCCAACGGCGCCGTAAACCATTGAGATGCCATAGAGCAGCAGGCCGGAGGCCATGGCGCCGAGGACGAAAAATTTCATCGCCGCCTCGGTGGCGCGGGCGGAATCCCGGTCAATCGCCACCAGCGCGTAAAGCGACAACGCCAGCAGCTCCAGTCCGAGATAGATGGTGAGGAAGTGGCTGGCCGAGATCATCACCATCATGCCCAGCGTGGCGAACAGCACCAGCAGGTAGAACTCGCTCTTGTCCAGATTGCGCGCGGCAAGATACTCGCGGCTGTACACCAGCATGACCGCCACTGCAGGATAGAGCACCAACTTGAGGAAATCGGCGAAGAGATCGTCCACAAACATGTTGCTGAACGTGGTGACCGCCTGACCGTCCAGCGTGAGGAGCGTGATGCCGAAGGCGCCCGCCAGCGTCAGCTGCGTCAGCAGGTAGATCAGCCAGCGCCGACCCTTGCCGACGAAGAGGTCGACCAGCAGTACTGCGAGCGCCATCAGCAGGAGAAAGATCTCCGCCGAGGCGGGGTAAAGATCGGGCATTACGAAATTCAAATTCATGTCTTGATCTTCCGATCAGAGCTTGGACACGGCAACGTGCTTCAGCAGGTTTTCCACCGAAGCGTGCATCACTTCAGTAAACGGGAAGGGATAGAGACCCATACCCAGCACGCACAGCGCCAGTACACCCAGAATGACGAACTCGCGCGCATTGATATCCTTCATCTCGGCGACATGGGGATTGGCCACTGCGCCGAACACCACGCGCTTGAACATCCACAGGGTATAGGCGGCGCCGAGAATCAGGGTGGTGGCTGCGGCAAACCCGACCCAGAAGTTGAACTGCACCGCACCGAGTATGACCATGAATTCCCCGACGAATCCGCTGGTGGCCGGCAAGCCGGCATTGGCCATGGCGAAGAACATGAAGAAGGCGGCGAACTTCGGCATGGTATTGACCACGCCGCCGTAGTCGGCAATCTGTCGGCTGTGCATGCGATCGTAGAGCACGCCAACGCACAGGAACATGGCCCCCGAGATGAAGCCATGCGAGATCATCTGCACCAGGGCGCCTTCAACACCGAGCGAATTGAAAATGAAGAAGCCAAGGGTGACAAAACCCATGTGCGAGATCGACGAATAGGCGATCAGCTTCTTCATGTCGGCCTGCACCAGGGCGACGAAACCGATGTAGACCACGGCCGTGAGGGACAGCGCAATCATCAGCCAGGCCAGTTCGCGCGACGCATCCGGTGCGATGGGCAGAGAGAAGCGCAGGAAGCCATAGGCGCCCAGCTTCAGCATGATGGCCGCCAGGACCACCGAGCCGCCGGTCGGCGCCTCGACGTGTGCGTCGGGCAGCCATGTATGCACGGGCCACATCGGCACTTTGACGGCGAAGGCCATCAGGAAGGCGAGGAACAGGTAAATCTGCGCCGTAAGCGGAATTCTCAGCTCATGCCAGTCGAGGAGGTTGAAACTGAAGCCAGACTGGTAGAAAAGGTAAATCAGCGCCACCAGCATCAGCAATGAGCCAAGCAGCGTGTAGAGAAAGAACTTGAAAGCCGCATAGACCCGGTTCGGTCCACCCCACGCACCGATGATGATGTACATCGGGATCAGCGAGGCTTCAAAGAAGACATAGAACAGTACTGCATCGAGCGAGGAAAAGATGCCGTTCATGAGGCCTGACATGACCAGAAAGGCCGCCATGTACTGGGCTACCTTCTCCTCGATGACTTTCCAGCCGGCCAGCACCACCAGCGGCGTGATGAAGCTGTTGAGCAAAATGAACAGCACCGAGATGCCGTCCACGCCGAGCTGATAATGGATGTTGAAGCGCGGTATCCATTGCCGTAGCTCGGTGAACTGCATGGCGCTGGTGGTCGTATCGAAGCCAATGTAGAGCGGCACAGTCACCAGAAAGCCGGCAACGGCGACCACCATAGCCAGCAGGCGCGCCAGGCCAGCGTTGCGGTCGGAGCCGGTGGCAAGCACCAGCAATCCCCCCACGATGGGCAGCCAGATCGCAATACTGAGCAAGGGAAGACCGGTCATTTCTTGTTTTCCTAGGCGCGGTTCATCCAGAGCGTCAGCAGCACGAATACGCCGATGATCATGGAGAACGCATACTGGTGGATGTACCCCGACTGGAACAGCCGCACGATGGACGCCACCCAGCCGATCAGCTTTGCCGAGCCGTTGACGACCAGACCGTCGATCAGGGTCTGGTCGCCGGCCTTCCAAAGGCCGCGGCCTAGCGCCCGGGCGCCGCCGGCGAAGAACCACTCGTTAAACTCGTCGAAGCCGTATTTCCTCTCGAGGATGCGCGCCAGAACGCCTGATTTCCGCTTGATCACGGCAGGAAGATCGGGCCGCGCGATATAGAGGTACCAGGCCGTCGCCGCACCGGCCAATGCCAGCCAGAAAGGCAGCGTCATCAGCCCATGCGTAATCATGCCCATCGCGCCGTTGAAATCCACAGCCATCCTGGCAATGGCCGGATGCTCCGGGGCAATGTAGATCGCACCGCCGAAATAATTGCCGAACAACGCCGGTCCGATCATCACCCAACCGGCAATCACGGAAGGAATGGCCAGCAGGATCAGCGGCACAGTGACCACCCAAGGTGATTCCTTCGGCTCCACCGGGCCATGATGGCCATGGTCATCATGGCCGTGAGCATCATGGGACGCGCCATGTGCATCGAGTGCGTCATGCGCATGGACCTCATGGCCGTGAGGCTCCGCTTCACGGAAGCGCTCCTTGCCGTGGAAGGTGAAGAACACCAGGCGGAAGGAGTACAGACCGCCAACGAACACGCCAGCCAGTACCATCAGGTAGGCAAAACTGGCGCCCGGAGTGGTGGACAGGCGCACCGCCTCGATGATCGAATCCTTGGAGAAAAATCCGGCAAACGGAGGGAAGCCGGCATTGGCCAGCGCGCCAATCAGCACCGTGAGGTAGGTGATGGGCATGTACTTGCGCAACCCGCCCATGCGTCGCATGTCCTGCTCATGGTGCATGGCGATGATCACCGAACCTGCGCCGAGGAACAGTACGGCCTTGAAGAAGGCATGCGTGGCAAGGTGGAACATCGCCGCCGAATAGGCCGAGGCGCCCAGCGCAACCGTCATGTAGCCGAGCTGCGACAGCGTCGAGTAGGCAACGACGCGCTTGATGTCGGTCTGCACGATGGCGATCAGCGCCATGAAAAAGGCGGTGATGGCGCCGATGACAATAACGAAAGAAAGCGCCGCATCCGACAGTTCAAACAGGGGCGACATGCGTGCGACCATGAAAATGCCGGCCGTCACCATGGTGGCGGCATGGATCAGCGCGGAAATCGGTGTCGGGCCTTCCATCGAGTCCGGCAGCCAGACGTGCAACGGGAACTGCGCCGACTTGCCCATGGCACCGATGAACAAGCAGATGCAGACGACGGTGACAAGCATCCAGGGCAAACCTGGGATCAGTTCCACGGTGGTGCCAGAAAGGACCTGCGACAGGGCAAACACTTCCGTGTAGTTCAACGTGCCGCAATAGGCAGCGATGAGGCCGATACCAAGGAGGAACCCGAAGTCGCCGACACGGTTCACCAGGAAGGCTTTCAGGTTGGCATAGATCGCCGTCGGCCGGGTGGACCAGAAGCCGATCAGCAGGTACGAGACGAGGCCAACCGCCTCCCAACCGAAGAAGAGCTGGAGGAAGTTGTTGCTCATCACCAGCATCAGCATCGAGAAAGTAAACAGCGAGATATAGGCGAAGAAACGCTGGTAGCTGTTTCTGCCGGCCAGACTGTCGGCCGGCCAGTTGTCCTCGTCGTGCGCCATGTAGCCGATGGTGTAGATGTGCACCATGAGCGAAACGAAGGTCACCACCAGCATCATGGTCACCGTCAGCTTGTCGATGAGAAAACCGACCTCGAAGCTGAGGCCACCGCTGGTGGCCCAAGTGTAAACCGTGCCGTTGAAGAGATTGCCGCGCTCGACATCCTGGTAAATGAACCAGGAGGCAACGAGTGAAACGAAAACGCCGAGAATGGTGACCCAGTGGGCGCCTGCCCGGCCGATGGCCTTGCCGAAAAAGCCGGCAATGATAGCGCCCGTCAGGGGCGCCAAAGGTACCAGCAGGTAAAGTTGTTGCATGTCTGTCATGGCGGCTCGTTTATCCCTGCAGGCTGTCGAGGTCGTCCACGTGGATCGTGTGCAGATTGCGGAACAGCACGACCAGAATGGCAAGGCCGATGGCAGCTTCTGCCGCAGCGACCGTCAGGATGAAGAAGACGAACACCTGCCCATGGATGTCACCGAGGAAATACGAGAAGGCGACGAAGTTCATGTTGACGGCGAGCAGCATCAGCTCGATGGCCATCAGCAGGACAATGAGGTTCTTCCTGTTGAGGAAGACGCCAACGACGCCGATCGAGAAAATGATCGCAGCGAGAATCAGGAAGTGGTTCAGACTGACCATGGCTAATCCTTCTCCACCGGCATGGACACGATGCGCACGCGATCCTTGCGCTCGACGGCGACCTGCTTCGAGGGGTTCAGCTTCTTGGTGTCCTTGCGCTTGCGCAGGGTGAGGACGACTGCAGCGATCAGTGCCACCAGCAGGATGACCGAGGCCAGTTCGAAGGGATAGACGTATTCCGTGTAGATGGCCGCGCCCAGCGCCTTGGTATTGGAGTAGCCGTCTGCCGGTGCCGCCGGTACGGGCATGGCGTCGAGGCTGAAGCTGCGTGCGGAAAGCACCGCCACCATCTCGATCACCATCAGCACGGCGATCGGGCCGCCCAGCCAGAGGTTGTTCCAGAAGCCCTGGCGCAAGCGTTCCAGATTGATGTCGAGCATCATGACGACGAACAGAAACAGCACCATGACGGCGCCGACGTAGACCACGATCAGCGCGATGGCAAGGAACTCGGCCTGCAGCAGCAGCCAGAGGCCGCTGGCGTTGAAGAAAGCCAGCACCAGGAACAGCGCGGCATGCACCGGGTTGCGCGCGGTAACGACGCGCAGCGCCGCGATCACCAGGATGGCCGACAGAACGTAGAAGAGCGCAGTCTTGAAATCCATGGGCATCACCGGAACTTGGCGTCCTGCTCGCGATCGGCGGCGATCTGCGCTTCATATTTATCGCCCACCGCCAGCAGCATCTGCTTGGTGTAATAAAGATCGCCGCGCTTCTCGCCGTGGTATTCCAGCACCCGCGTCTCGACGATGGCATCCACCGGGCAGGCCTCCTCGCAGAAGCCGCAGAAGATGCACTTGGTCAGGTCGATGTCATAGCGCGTGGTCCGGCGCGAAGTTTGTCCGTTCGCATCCTCGCGCTCGGCAGACTCGATGGTAATGGCCAGCGCCGGGCACACCGCCTCGCACAGCTTGCAGGCAATGCAGCGTTCTTCCCCGTTGGGGTAGCGGCGCAACGCATGCAGGCCGCGGAAACGATTGCTCTGCGGCGTTTTCTCCTCCGGGTACTGCACCGTGATTTTCGACGAAAAGAAATAGCGGCCGGTCACGGACATGCCCTTGAGCAGTTCCTTGAGGAGCAGGCTGTTGAGGTAATCCTTGGCACCCATGTCAGGCCTCCTGCCGGGCCGCCAGGGGGCCCGGCGCCCCCCCGGGGGGCAGCGTAGTGTAGCGAGCGTGGGGGCTCTTCATGTCATCCCTCACTTGAATATGTTCCACGGCGACACCATCCAGGAGCCGATGACGAAGATCCATACGAGGGTCAGCGGAATGAAGACTTTCCAGCCCAAGCGCATGATCTGGTCGTAGCGGTAACGCGGGAAAGTGGCGCGGAACCACAAATACAGCAGCAGGAAGAACGAGATCTTGATCGCCAGCCAATGGAACCCGTCCGGCAGGAAACCGACCGGCGACAGCCAGCCGCCGAGGAACAGAAGCGAGGTGAGCGTCGCCACCAGGATCATGTTGGCGTATTCGGCGAGGAAGAACATGGCAAAGGCCATGCCGGAGTACTCGACCATGTGTCCCGCAACGATCTCGGATTCGCCCTCGATCACGTCGAAGGGCGCGCGGCCGGTCTCCGCCACGCCGGAGATGAAAAACACCACGAACATCGGCAGCAGGGGCAGCCAGTTCCATGACAGGAATCCGACGCCATGATCGGCAAACCAACCACGATCCTGAGCCCTGACGATCTCGGTCAGATTCAGGCTGTTCGACACCATCAGGACGCAAATCAGCGCCAGGCCCATGGCGATCTCGTAGGAGACCATCTGCGCCGAGGAACGCATGGCGCCCAGAAAAGGATATTTCGAGTTCGATGCCCAGCCGGCAATGATGATGCCGTAAATACCCATGGACGTCATGGCCAGAATGTAGAGCAGGCCGGCATCGATGTTGGCCAGCGCCCCCCCGTCGAAGAAAGGCACCACAGCCCAGGCCGCCAGCGCCGGCGCGATGGCGAGTACCGGACCGAAAAAGAACAACTTCTTGTTCGCCCCGCTCGGTACCAGCACTTCCTTGAAGAACAACTTCATGCCATCCGCGATAGGCTGAAGCAAACCCATCGGGCCGACGCGGTTGGGGCCGATGCGCACCTGCATGTAGCCAATGACCTTGCGTTCGGCCAGCGTCAGGTAGGCCACTGTCAGCATCAACGGCGCGATGATGGCGGCTATTTTCATCAATACCCAGACCAACGGCCAGACCGGCTCGATCATTGACCAGAGGGGACCCCAGAGGCCGAACAGGTTCCAGAACCACTGGAAGAACTGGAGGACCGTATTTTCCATCAGGCGCGCTCCACGGTGATCTCGCTCTGCAGGGCGCCCAGGCCGGCGGTCTGTTCATGGCCGGCGGCTACGCGAACGCAGTCGTCGGGCAGGCCGGCATCAAGTTGCGTGGTCAGGATCGCCGTCCCGCCGGAACTGACTTTCACCTGCATGCCAGCGTTCAGTCCAAGCTTTGCCAGTGTGGCGGCATTCATGCGCGCGGTGGGCGGTGCTGAATCCCGTGTCTTCTGCAGGGAGGGCGCGCGGCGCGCCAGGGCGTCAGCAAAATGGATCGGCACATCGGCAATGCGCTGGAGCGCCGGTGCAGCGGCAGTCAAGGCGATGGGGAGGCCATCCGCCTGGTTGTTCAGATGTTCGCTGATGGATGCAGGCCCCCCCGCCAGCGCCTCAGTGCGCACGGCTTCGGAACTCTCCTGCTCGAATCCCGCCAGACCGAGCAGGTTGCCCAGCACACGCAATACCTTCCAGGCCGGACGCGTCTCGCCGAGCGGCTTGACGACGGCATTGAAGCTCTGCACGCGGCCCTCGGTGTTGATGAAGGTGCCGGAAGTCTCCGTGAATGGGGCAATCGGCAGGATCACATGCGCGTAGTCGATGGCGCGCGTCTTGAACGGCGTCATTGCCACGACCAGATCGGCCCCCTTCAGCGCGGCCATGGCCTGCTGCGGGTTGGCGCAGTCGAGCTCCGGTTCGGCGTGCAGGACGAAATAGGCCTTGCGCGGCTCGGCCAGCATGCGCGCCGCGTTGAGCCCCTGTGCCCCAGGCACTGCCTTGGCGATGTAGCCGCCGACCGAGTTGGCTGCCTCGCCCAGGTAGCCGAAGCGTGCTCCGGTGATGACAGCAAGTTGCTGCGTCAGCGCATGCAGTGTCGCCGCCTGGGCATGCTGCTGCGCGAAGTTGCCGAGAAAAACCGCAGAGTTCTCACCCGACACCAGGTTTTCCGCAATCAGCTTCGCCGCCACGGACGGTTGCACGTTGGCCAGCGCTGCGTCGACGGGTACGCCTTTCGCCTCGGCTGCGGCCTTGACGATGCCGCCCAGTTCTGCCGCCAGCGCCGACGGCGCAACGATGGACTTGGCATGGAGCGTGATCAACTGATCGTCGTCTGCTACATTCAGCAGGCAGACGCGGGTGAATTTCTTCGCCGCCTGCCGCAGCCGCTGGGCCAGCAGCGGATGATCCTTGCGCAGGAAACTGCCGACCACCAGCACGCGGTCAAGCTTTGGGATGTCGGCAATAGGCATGCCAAGCCATGGCGTGACGTTCTTGCCCTCGAGTGAAAAGTCAGCCTGGCGGAGACGGCAGTCCACGTTCTCCGACCCGGCGCTGCGCACGAATTTCTGCAGCAGATAGAGCTCCTCCAGCGTAGCGTGTGGAGAGGCCAGCGCACCGAGGGCGCTGGCGCCATGCTCACGCACGACGCGCTTGAGGTCGGTACCGATGAATTCCAGCGCCGCCTGCCAGTCGACCTCGCGCCACTCGCCGCATTGCTTGAGCATCGGCTTGGTCAGGCGGCCGTTGTCACCTTCGGAATTGAGCGCCTCGTAGGAAAAGCGATCCTTGTCCGACAGCCAGCACTCGTTGACGTCCTCATTCTCCAGCGGCAGGACGCGCATCACCTTGTCGTGCTTGACCTGGACGATCAGGTTGGCACCGAGGCCGTCGTGCGGGCTGACCGATTTGCGCCGCGACAGCTCCCAGGTGCGCGCGGCGAAGCGGAAGGGCTTCGAGGTCAGCGCGCCGACCGGGCAGAGGTCGATGACGTTGCCGGACAGCTCGGAGTCCACCGTCTTCTCGATGAAGGGCATGATCTCGGCGTGCTCGCCGCGGAAAGCCTGGCCGAGTTCCATCCAGCCGGCGATCTCCTGCGTGAAGCGGACGCAGCGCGTGCAGTGGATGCAGCGCGTCATGTCGGTCGAGATGAGCGGGCCGAGGTTCTTGTTCACCACCACGCGCTTCTCTTCCTGGTAGCGCGAGGCGCTCTGGCCGTAGCCCACCGAGAGGTCCTGCAGCTGGCATTCGCCGCCCTGATCGCAGATCGGGCAATCGAGCGGGTGGTTGATGAGGAGGAACTCCATCACGCCCTTCTGCGCCTTGACGGCAGACTCGGAGTGCGTGAACACCTTCATGCCGTTGGTGACCGGCGTGGCGCAGGCCGGCAGGGGCTTGGGCGCCTTCTCTACCTGCACCAGGCACATGCGGCAGTTGGCGGCGATGGACAGTTTCTTGTGGTAGCAGAAGTGCGGCACGAAGATGCCGAGCTGGTGGGCGGCATCCATCACGGTGCTGCCGTCGGCCACCTCGGTTTTCCTGCCGTCGATCTCGATTTCCAGCATGTTTAGCGCCCGCCCGGCCGCCCGAAGGGCGCTAAGCGCCCCCTCGGGGGGCAGCGAACGAAGTGAGCGTGGGGGTGGTTCATCTTACGCCGCCTTGAAGAAGCCGCTGCCCGCGCGCTGCACGTCCTCGGGCACCAGGCATTTCCTGTTCTGGATGTGGTATTCGAACTCCGCGCCGAAGTGCTTGATGAAGCTCTTCACCGGCATGGAAGCCGCGTCGCCAAGGGCGCAGATGGTGCGGCCCATGATGTTGTCGGTGACGCTGTTGAGCAGGTCAAGGTCCTCCGGTCGCCCTTCGCCATGCTCGATGCGGTGCACGACGCGGTAGAGCCAGCCGGTGCCCTCGCGGCAGGGAGTGCACTGCCCGCAGGATTCCTCGAAATAGAAATAGGACAGGCGCTCGAGCGCCTTCACCATGCAGGTGGTCTCGTCCATGACGATCACGGCGCCGGAACCGAGCATGGAGCCGGCCTTGGCGATCGAGTCGTAGTCGAGGGTGCATTCCATGACGATTTCGGCCGGCAGCACCGGCGCGGAGGAGCCGCCGGGGATGACCGCCTTCAGCTTGCGCCCGCCGCGCATGCCGCCAGCCAACTCAAGCAGGTCCTTGAACGGGGTGCCCATCGGTACTTCGAAGTTGCCGGGGCGATTCACGTGGCCAGACACGGAAAACAGCTTCGTGCCACCGTTGTTGGGCTTGCCCAGCTCGAGGAATTTGTCGCCGCCTTCGTTGATGATGTACGGCACAGAGGCGAAGGTCTCGGTGTTGTTGATGGTGGTCGGCTTGCCGTAGAGGCCGTAACTGGCCGGGAACGGCGGCTTGAAGCGCGGCTGGCCCTTCTTGCCCTCGATGGATTCGAGCAAGGCAGTCTCCTCGCCGCAGATGTAGGCGCCATAGCCATGGTGAGCCTGCAGTTCGAAGCTGAAGTCGGAACCGAGGATGTTGTTGCCAAGCAGATTCGCTACGCGCGCTTCCTCGAGGGCTTCCTCGAAGCGCTTGTAGATGTCCCAGATCTCGCCGTGGATGTAGTTGTAGCCGCGCTGGCAGCCCATGGCGTAACCGGCAATGATCATGCCCTCGATCACCATGTGCGGATTCCAGCGCAGGAGGTCGCGGTCCTTGAAGGTGCCGGGTTCACCCTCGTCGGAGTTGCAGACGACGTACTTGGCGCCGGGAAACTGGCGCGGCATGAAGCTCCACTTGAGGCCGGTCGGGAAGCCGGCGCCGCCGCGGCCGCGCAGCGAGGACTTCTTCAGTTCGCTGACGATCTGGTCGGCGGGAATCTTCTCGTTGATGATCTTCTTCAGCGCGGCATAGCCGCCGCGCTTGACGTACTCGGCGAGGCGCCAGTTGCGCTCGCCTTCCGTCGCATCGAGGATGAAGCCGAGGGCGCCCATTACTTGCATTCCCCCAGCAGGCGGTCGATCTGATCGGGCTGCATGAAGCTGCACATGCGCACGTTGTTCACCAGCATCACCGGCGCGTCGCCGCAGGCGCCCATGCACTCGCCTTCCCTGAGAGTGAATCGGCCGTCAGGCGTGGTCTCGTTGAAGCCGACGCCGAGCTTCTGCTTCAGGTAGTCGGCAGCATGCACCCCGCCGGACAGCGCACACGGCAGGTTGGTACAGACAGTGATCTTGTACTTGCCGACCGGGGCGAGGTCGTACATGTTGTAGAAGCTCGCCACCTCATAGACCGCCACCGGCGCCATGCCGAGGTAGACGGCTACCGCTTCGATGGCCTCGGTATTCAGCCAGCCCTTCTCCATCTGGGCGATGGCCAAGGCCGCCATCACCGCCGATTGTTTCTGCTCGGCAGGATACTTGGCGATTTCGCGGTCAATCTGTTGCAGGGACTCTTGGCTCAGCATGGCGTTATCGTTATCGATCCGTGTCGCCCAGAACAAGGTCGATGGTGCCGATGATGGCCGTGGCATCGGCGATCATGTGACCCTTCGCCATCTCGTCGGTGGCAGCAAGGTGGGGAAAACCGGGCGAGCGCAGCTTGATGCGATAGGGCTTGTTGCCGCCATCGGAGATGGCATACACGCCGAACTCGCCTTTGGGGTGCTCGATGGCCGCATAGGCCTCACCGGGCGGCACATGCATGCCCTCGGTAAACAGCTTGAAGTGATGGATCAGCTCTTCCATGCTGGCCTTCATCTTCTCGCGCGGCGGCGGCGCCACCTTGTGGTTGTCGGTAATCACCGGGCCTGGGTTCTTGCGCAGCCAGTCGATGCATTGCTTGACCATGCGATTGGCCTGCCGCATTTCCTCGATGCGAACGAGATAGCGGTCGTAGCAATCGCCATTCACGCCTACCGGGACGTCGAACTCCATGCGATCGTAAACCTCATAGGGCTGCTTCTTGCGCAGATCCCACTCGACGCCGGAGCCGCGCAGCATGGGCCCGGTGAAGCCGAGTGCCAGCGCACGCTCGGGCGAAACCACGCCAATGCCGACGGTGCGCTGCTTCCAGATGCGGTTGTCGGTGAGCAGGGTCTCGTATTCATCGACGCAGGCCGGGAAGCGGTTGGTGAAGTCTTCGAGGAAGTCGAGCAACGAGCCCTGGCGGGCTTCGTTAAGCCGTTTCACCGTTTCTGCGTTTTTGAATTTGTTCTCGACGTACTGCGGCATGCGGTCGGGCAGATCGCGATAGACGCCGCCGGGGCGGTAGTAGGCTGCATGCAGGCGGGCGCCGGAGACCGCCTCATACACGTCCATCAGATCTTCGCGCTCGCGGAAAGTGTACAGCACCATGGTCATGGCGCCGATATCGAGAGCGTGCGTGCCGATGTTGAGCAAGTGGTTAAGGATGCGCGTCACCTCGTCCATCATGACGCGGATGTATTGGGCGCGAATCGGCACCTCGACGTCGAGCAGCTTTTCCACCGCCATGACGTAGGCGTGCTCGTTGCACATCATGGACACATAGTCGAGGCGATCCAGGTAGGGCACCGTCTGCAGCCAGGTGCGGGTCTCGGCCAGTTTCTCCGTGGCACGATGCAGCAGACCGATATGCGGGTCGGCGCGAACAATCACCTCGCCATCCAGTTCCAGCACCAGGCGCAGAACGCCATGCGCTGCGGGATGCTGCGGGCCGAAGTTGATCGTGTAATTGCGGATTTCAGCCACGATCGGCATCCCCGTAGTTCTCTTCCCGAACGACTCGGGGCGTGATTTCGCGCGGCTCGATGGTCACCGGCTGGTAAACAACGCGGCGCTGCTCAGGGTCATAGCGCATTTCGACATAGCCGGAGATCGGAAAGTCCTTGCGGAATGGATGGCCGACAAATCCGTAGTCCGTGAGGATGCGGCGCAAGTCGGGGTGGCCCTCGAAGAGAATGCCGTATAGATCGAAAGCTTCGCGCTCATACCAATTTGCGCCATTCCAGAGCTGAACCAGCGTGGGCAGAACCGGGAAGCCGTCATCCGGGGCAAACGCCCGCAGGCGCAGGCGCCAGTTCCTGGAAATTGAGACCAGGTGGGATACGGCGGCAAAACGCAGGCCATTCCACTTGCCGTCGGCGTAGGCCGAGTAGTCAACGCCCGTCAGATCAATCAGCTGCTCGAAGCGCAACTCGGGGTGGTCGCGCAGGGTGCGGGCTGCCTCGAGATAGTGTTCCGCGGCGACTTCGATGGTGACTTCACCCAGCGCCGTTTTCATGCTGGCTATACGATCGCCGAGCACGTTCTGCAGGGTTTGGCACAGCATTTCGAGCCTTGAAGCCATCTCAATGTTCTTTCAGCGCGCGATGGTGCTGGTGCGCTTGATCTTGTTTTGCAACTGGATCAGCCCGTACAGCAGCGCCTCTGCGGTCGGCGGACAACCCGGCACGTAAACATCCACCGGCACAATGCGGTCGCATCCGCGCACGACGGAATAGGAGTAATGGTAGTAGCCGCCGCCATTGGCGCAGGAACCCATCGACACTACCCAGCGCGGTTCGGCCATCTGGTCGTATACCTTGCGCAGGGCCGGCGCCATCTTGTTGGTCAGCGTGCCGGCGACAATCATCACGTCGGACTGGCGCGGGCTAGCGCGAAATACGATGCCGAAGCGATCAAGGTCGTAGCGCGAGCAGCCGGCATGGATCATCTCGACGGCACAGCAGGCCAGGCCGAAAGTCATCGGCCACATCGAACCGGTACGCGTCCAGTTGATGACGGAATCGAGGGTGGTGGTGACGAACCCCTTTTCCAGTACGCCTTCGATGCTCATGGCCGGCTTACTCCCAATCCAGTGCGCCCTTGACCCAGGCGTAGACATAACCGATGGCCAGGATGCCGATGAAGATCATCATCTCGATGAAGCCGAACATCCGCATCGATTCGGAAGCGACGATATCCTTGAAGATCACCGACCAGGGGACCAGGAAGGCTATTTCCAGATCAAACAGGATGAAAATGATGGCAATCAGGTAGAAGCGCACATCGAACTTCATGCGCGCGTCCTCGAAGGCTTCAAAACCGCACTCGAAGGGGGACAGCTTTTCGCTGTCGGGACGGTTCGGGGCTACAAGCCAACCCAGAAGGATTGGGGCACACCCGAAGGCCAGGCCAACGAGTATGAAAACGAGGACAGGAAAGTAATTTTCCAACATAGTCTGCGCGGAAGGTCTTTCCAACCATTCCGCCGAGCCCTTCGCATTCCGACTGTGAAATCAAGCCTGCCAAGCTGCCGGGCAGGCATCGGAGGAATCTGGTGCCGACGGTGAGACTCGAACTCACACGGCTTTCGCCACTACCCCCTCAAGATAGCGTGTCTACCAATTTCACCACGTCGGCATTTTGTCCGCGGTTCCGCCGCTCAACCTGTAACGGAACCACTGATTCTTTATGACGACGAAAAAAGAAATTATACCTTCTTTTTTGCGCCGCAACATCACTTACTTCGGTATTTCCTTTGCTTTCGAGTTCGCATCGGCTGCCGGCTGCGCCGGTACCTGCTGGCTCTGTACCGCGGGCAGGTCCTGAACCCGCTCCATGACGCTGGACGGCGCCTGCGTGCGATTCGTCGCCATATAACTCAGCCCCAGGCTGGTCAGAAAAAATACCGTAGCCAGCGCCGCAGTCATTCGACTGAGAAAGTTGGCCGAACCCGTGGCGCCGAACAGGCTGCCCGAGGAACCGCTGCCGAAGGCTGCGCCCATATCGGCCCCCTTGCCGTGCTGCAGCAGCACCAGGCCGATAATAACGGCGCCTATCAGGATATGCGCCGTCAGCACAAAGGGAAAAAGCATTCCTTCCATCACGGTTCCAATCGTAAATTATCCTGCCGCCGCATTGCAGATTGCCAGAAAATCATCGGCGACAAGCGCGGCGCCGCCAATCAGGCCGCCATCGATGTCAGCCATGCCAAACAATTCGGCGGCGTTCTGCGGCTTGACGCTTCCACCATAGAGAATCTGCAACCGCCTGGCCAGTGCCGCGTCACTCCTGGCCAATCGATCACGAATGAAGGCATGCACCTCCTGGGCCTGCTGAGGAGATGCCGTGCGACCGGTGCCAATGGCCCAAACCGGTTCGTAGGCGATGACTGCATTGGCAAAATCCGGCATGCCAGCTGCCTGCGTCACTGCGTCGAGCTGGGCGGCAATGACCTTCTCGGCAATGTTTCCCTCGCGCTGCTCAAGCGTCTCGCCAAGACAGAGGATGGGGGTCATGCCGCCCTGCACTGCAGCGACGAACTTCGCCGCCACCGCCTCATTGCTCTCGCCATAGAGGCTGCGACGCTCGGAATGGCCGACAAGGACATAGCGACAGCCGAAGTCGGCCAACATGGACGCGCTGACTTCTCCCGTAAACGCGCCCTGGGCATGTTCGGAAAGCGTCTGCGCACCCCAGGCGATGGCTGTACCCTTCAGCAGATCCTGCGTCTGGCCCAGGTAAGGAAACGGCACACAAACGGCGCAATCGGCGTTGCCGCCCTTGCCGATCGTCCGAACCAGACTGACCAGCAGATCGCGATTGCGGGCGAGACCGCCATGCATCTTCCAATTGCCCGCCACCAGTTTGCGCCGCATTTGCCAGCCTTCTCTTATTCATCAAAAGCCGGGGATTTTAGCGTCTGACCAACTCGCGGTCAAATGAAACACCGCTCAAACCAAGGTTGGCGGTACCCGCAGCCAGAAGGTAACCGGGCCATCGTTGGTCAGACTGACCTGCATGTCCGCACCGAAACGTCCGCTCGCCGTGCCAGCATGCCGGGCAACCGCAAGGGAAAGCAGCAAGTCGAAGAGACGCCGCCCATCCTCAGCCGGCGCGGCCGGGGTGAAACTGGGGCGATTTCCGCTGTTGGTATCCGCGGCAAGGGTGAATTGCGGCACGAGCAACAGTCCACCGCCGACATCGCGCAAGCTGAGATTCATCTTGCCCAGCGCATCGGGAAAAACACGGTAGTTCAGCAGCCGTTCAAGCAGCCGGTCGGCACTCGCCTGATTGTCTCCCCGCTCGGCACATACAAGGACGAGCAGGCCGCGCTCGATGACGCCAACGGCCTCTCCACCGACCTCAACCCGCGCCGAGGTAACGCGCTGCAGCAGGCCGATCACGCTGCGGCGCGCTGAACGATATCGGCAATACCCCGCGCCAGGGAGTTCACACGCTGGGCCTCGCGGCCCTCGACCATGACACGCAACAGCGGTTCTGTACCGGATGCGCGCAGCAATACCCTGCCCTCGTCTCCCAACTCCTGCTCGGCAGCGAGCCGGGCCGACTCGATCTCCGGGCGGCTCAGCCAGTCGAACCCGCTGGGCAGCTTCACGTTGACCAGCGTCTGCGGATACAGGGTGAGGTCGGCGCAGGCCTCTTCCAGGGTAAGCCGCTGCAGCCGCAGCGCAGCCAGCACCTGAAGGGCTGAAACAATGCCATCACCCGTGCTATGCCGGTCAAGGCAGATGATGTGACCGGAGTTCTCACCGCCCAGCTTCCAGCCGCGTTCAATCAGCGTCTCCAGAACATAGCGATCCCCCACCTTGGCGCGTACCACCGGGATACCCAGAGCCGACAGCGCATGCTCCAGGCCGAGATTTGTCATGAGCGTGCCCACCACGCCGGCCAACCCGCCATTCGCCAGTCGTTGGCGTGCGATGATGTACAAAAGTTGATCGCCATCGTAGAGCCGGCCTCTGCCATCCGACATGAAGACCCGATCACCGTCTCCGTCAAGCGCAATACCGAGATCGGCATTCTGTGCCACCACAGCCTGCTGCAGCGCTTGCGGCGAAGTCACCCCTGCCTTGTCATTGATATTCAGCCCGTTCGGCTCGACGCCGATGGCATGCACCTCGGCTCCCAGTTCATGGAACACCTTCGGCGCGATGTGGTAGGCCGCGCCGTGGGCGCAATCGACCACGATTCTAAGGCCGCGCAGATCCAGTTCCGCCGGGAACGTGCTCTTGCAGAACTCGATGTAGCGGCCCGCCGCATCATCGATTCGCTGCGCCTTGCCAAGCCGGGCCGGTTCGGCGCAACCCATCGGTTGTTCCAGCCGGGACTCGATCTCCTCCTCCACGACGTCTGGCAACTTTTTGCCGCCCGCAGAAAAGAACTTGATGCCGTTGTCCGGGTAGGGATTATGCGAGGCAGAAATGACCACGCCGGCCTGCAGCCTCAAGGCGCGGGTCAGGTAAGCAATGGCCGGCGTCGGCAACGGGCCGGTCAGCATGACGTCCACCCCGGCTGCTGCGAAACCGGCCTCAAGGGCTGCTTCCAGCATGTAACCCGAGATGCGCGTGTCCTTGCCGATCAGTACTGCAGGATGGTCTCCCGAAGGCAGGCGCTCCCTCGCAACCAGCGTGGTCCCGGCGGCATACCCCAATCGCATGACGAATTCCGGCGTGATGGAATCCTGGCCCACCCTGCCGCGCACGCCATCCGTGCCAAAATACTTCCGTCCCATGTTTCCCCTTATCCTTCCACGGCCGCCAGCACGGCAAGTGCATCCTTCGTGGCCGCCACATCGTGCACGCGCAGGATTCTAGCCCCATTCCGCGCGGCAATGAGCGCCGCAGCCACGCTCGCCGTATCGCGGTCGCTGACTTTCCGTCCGGTAATCTCGCCGAGCATGGATTTGCGTGAAAGCCCCGCCAGCACGCAGGCACCAAGGTTGCTGAAACTATCAAGGCGCCTCAACAGAGCTAGATTGTGCTCCAGCCGCTTGCCGAAACCGAAGCCGGGATCAACGATGATGCGTTCGGCGGAAATCCCTGCCGTCCGTGCCGCCGCCACCCGCCCTGCAAGGAAATCGCGTACTTCCGCCACCACGTCTTCATAGTCGGGGTCGGCTTGCATGGTGCGCGGCTCCCCCTTCATGTGCATCAGGCACACAGCAGCATCCGATTCCGCCGCCGCCGCCAGCGCTCCCGGCGCCTGAAGGGCAGCAATGTCATTGATGACGGATGCGCCGGCAGCCACTGCCATGCGCATCACTTCGGGCTTGACCGTGTCCACGGAGAGCGGCACACCGATGCCTGCCAGCGCCTCGATGACAGGCAGCACACGACGCGCTTCCTCCTCTGTGGAGACCGGTTGCGCACCCGGTCGCGAGGACTCGCCGCCAATATCGAGCATGTCGGCCCCTTCATCGACCAGCTTGCGCCCGTGCGCGACGGCCAGTGCGGCATCGAAATGGCGACCGCCATCCGAGAAAGAATCCGGCGTGATATTGACGATGCCCATGATGAGGGGGCGCTCGAAGGACAGGCGGAAATGACCGCAAACGAGTTGTGATGCCATAAAAACAAGGCCGGATCGGTTTCCCGATCCGGCCGCTTGAAGATGTCAGGCCACGTTAGGCCGGCGCAGCCGCGTTGGGCGCCGCCCCGGGGGAATCATCCGCCGGCGTGCTGGTCGGCGGAGTCGCCCGCTTGGGTTCGCGTGGCGGCTTGCCCGTCATGATGTCGTTGATCTGCTCGGCATCCAGCGTCTCCCACTCGAGCAGAGCCTTGGCCATGGCTTCGATCTTGTCGCGGTTTCCCTCGATCAGGCGACGCGCCAAGCCGTACTGCTGGTCAATGATGCGGCGGATCTCGGCATCGACCTGCTGCATGGTCGCCTCGGATACATTCTTGTGCGTCGTGATGGAGCGGCCGAGGAACACCTCGCCCTCATTTTCACCGTAAACCATCGGCCCCAGTGCGTCTGACATGCCCCATTGCGTGACCATGCTTCGCGCAATGGCCGTGGCACGCTCGAAGTCGTTGGAGGCTCCCGTGGTCATCTGATTCATGAACAGTTCTTCAGCTATGCGGCCCCCGAACAGCACGGCAATGTTTTCCAGCAGACGTTCGCGGTCCATGCTGTAGCGGTCGGCCACCGGCAATTGCATGGTCAGACCGAGCGCGCGGCCGCGCGGAATGATGGTCACCTTGTGCACCGGGTCGGTTTTGGGCAGCAGCCGGGCGACCACGGTATGGCCAGATTCGTGGTAGGCCGTGTTGCGGCGCTCCTCTTCGGGCATCACCATCGAGCGCCGCTCGGCGCCCATCATGATCTTGTCCTTGGCGCGCTCGAAATCCTCCATGTCCACCAGGCGCTTGTTGCTGCGCGCGGCAAACAGGGCCGCTTCGTTCACCAGGTTGGCCAGGTCGGCGCCGGAGAACCCGGGCGTGCCGCGGGCAATGATGTCGGCCTTGACGTCCGGCGCCATCGGCACTTTGCGCATATGCACCATGAGGATCTGCTCGCGGCCGCGAATGTCGGGTAGCGGCACCACCACCTGGCGGTCGAAGCGTCCGGGGCGCAGCAGCGCCGGGTCCAGCACGTCGGGGCGGTTGGTGGCGGCGATGACGATGACGCCCGCCGTGCCCTCGAAACCGTCCATCTCGACGAGCAGCTGGTTCAATGTCTGCTCCCGTTCATCGTTGCCACCGCCCAGGCCGGCACCACGCTGGCGGCCGACGGCATCGATTTCATCGATGAAGATGATGCAGGGCGCGCTCTTCTTGGCCTGCTCGAACATGTCGCGCACACGCGCCGCACCGACGCCGACGAACATTTCGACGAAGTCGGAGCCGGAAATGCTGTAGAAGGGCACCTTGGCCTCGCCGGCGATGGCCTTGGCCAGCAGCGTCTTGCCGGTGCCGGGCGAACCCACCATCAGCACCCCGCGCGGAATGCGGCCGCCCAACTTCTGGAATTTGCCGGGATCGCGCAGAAACTCGACCAGTTCGGCCACTTCCTCCTTGGCTTCGTCGCAACCCGCCACGTCGGCGAAGGTGATGGTATTGGTCGATTCATCGAGGATGCGAGCGCGCGACTTGCCGAACGAGAAGGCACCGCCCTTGCCGCCGCCCTGCATCTGGCGCATGAAAAAAATCCACACGCCGATCAGCAGCAGCATGGGGAACCAGGAGACAAAGATGTTCATGAGGAAGGATTGCTCCTCCTCCGGCTTGGCCACCACCTTGACGTTGTTCTTGAGCAGGTCGCTCACCATCCACAAGTCGGGCGGCGAGTAGGTCGTGATTTTCTTGCCTTCATTGGTGGTCGCTTCAAGCGTGCGGCCCTGGATCACCACCTTGTCGATGCGACCGGCCTTCACTTCCTCGAGAAACTGGGAGTACTCGAGTGTGTTCTGCGCCACCTGGCGCGTGCCGAACTGATTGAAGACCGACATCAATACGACGCCGATCACCAGCCAAATGGCAAGATTCTTGAAATGATTGTTCAAGCGTTTCCTCTTTCGCCCGTCAGGGCATTAATAAAACCCATAAAACCAATAACACGAATGCATTCTAAGTCCGATCCCCTTCGGGCGCAAACCGGGGAATGGCCCGGATTAACCCTTCCATCACAGGGGGCGGGATCCCCGGCCAAGCAGATACATCTCCTTGCTGCGATCGCGCGAGGACCTGGGCTTCCGTACGACAACCTTTTCGAATGCCGCGTTCATCGCCTTGCGGAAGGCTTCGCTGTCAGCCCCCTCGAAGGTCTTGACCAGAAAAGTGCCCCCAGGTTGCAAATGGCGTGAAGCGAAATCCAGGGCCAGTTCCGCTAGATGCATCGAACGTGCCTGATCCGATATGGCTATACCCGAGATATTGGGGGACAAGTCGGAAATCACAAGGTCGACTGGCCGGCCATCCAGCAGCAAAGTCAGTTTCGACAATACGGCGTCTTCGCGAAAGTCGCCCTGGAGGAACGTAACACCGGCCAGCGGGGCCATCTCCAGAAGATCGAGCGCCAGCACCCGCCCGGCGCCGCCGACCCCGCTGCCAACCCGTTTTGCCGCCACCTGGGACCAGCCGCCCGGTGCCGACCCCAGATCCACCACAACCATGCCGGAACGCAGCAGGCGATCCTTGTCGTCGATCTCCATCAGCTTGAACGCAGCACGCGAGCGCCAACCCTCCGCCTTCGCCCGCTGGACGTAGGGATCGGTGACATGCTCATGCATCCAGGCCTTGCTGGTCTTGTGCTTCTTCAACGCGTAAAATCTGCCAATGATCGAACTGACATCAACCCAGCGCAGGTCTTTGCGCGCCTGCGCTCATACACTGAATCCCGTCGCCAGCATCAGCCAGAAAGGCCTCAGCGAAGCTGTTTTCGCCGAGATCGACCGCAGCCTGAAGGCGCATGAATTGATCAAGGTGCGCATTTATGGCTTTGAGCGCGACGTTCGCGAGGCGCTGTTCTCCGATCTGTGCACACGACTGAAAGCCGCGCCCGTCCAGCACATCGGCAACATCCTGGTGCTGTACCGCGCCAATCCGGATGCGCCGGTAGCAGCGCCAAAGCCCGCGAAAAAGCCCGCCACTTCCCGCGCCGGGAAAAAACCGGCAGCCCGCCCGGCCGCCTCGCGCCGTCTCAAGAGCAGATAATTCAGTCAACGCCCTCTGTCCTGCAGCAACACCAGGGCCGCCCCCAGCAGGCTTTGCAGGACATAGAGGCCGCCGGCCAAGCCGTGCCAAAAAACAAAACGGCTTTTTGTCGCGTCTGACATGACGCTGAGCGGCCAGGCTTCGGCTTTCAGTCCAGTCAAAATCGGTTCAATGCCGAAATGCCCGGCCAGTACCAGTAGCAGCATCGTCAGCACCAGCCAGAACACGCCCTTCCCGGGCAGGCTCCGACGCCAGCGCCAGGCGAAATAGGCCAGCAGATACGCAGCACAGACGATTCCAACCCAGGCGATGATGCCGAACAGCTTGCCGGCCAGATCCCCGGCAAGCGCGCGATCCGGCAAGACGGCAAACAGGGCCGGCGCGGCAATGAATCCGATCGCCCACACGCCGCCTACCCACAGGGTAATGGAAATGGAGTAGAAGCTCTCCGCCAGCCTGCGTATGGATGCTTGTCGCAAGAGGAACCGGTATCAGACGTACTTGACGTCGTGCAGCTCATACTCGCGCACGCCACCTGGCGCCTTCACCTCGGCGATGTCGCCGGCGTACTTGCCGATCAGGGCGCGTGCAATGGGCGATGAAATGGATATCTTGTTGTTCTTCAGGTCGGCTTCGTCCTCGCCGACAATCTGGTAGGTGACCCGGTCGCCGCTTTCCAGGTCCTCCAGGTCGACCGTGGCACCGAACACGCAGCGGCCGTCGGCATCCAGCAGCTGGGGATCGATGATCTGGGCATTGCCCAGCTTGCCCTCGATTTCCTGGATGCGCCCCTCGATAAAACTCTGGCGCTCGCGCGCCGCCGCATACTCGGCGTTCTCGGACAGATCGCCGTGTGCGCGCGCTTCGGCAATGGCGGCGACTACATTAGGGCGGTCAACGCTCTTCAGCCGCTGCAACTCCTGGCGCAGCTTTTCCGCGCCTTTCTTGGTGAGAGGAACCTTGCTCATGACCTTATGCTAACTCAGCGTGCAGCGTTTGTAGCGCGTAGGTTTCCAGCTCCTCGAGGTGCCGCATGCCGGCACAGGCTGCGCGGGCGCCCTCGATGGTCGTGTACAGCGTGACGCGCTGCGCCAGTGCGCTGGTGCGGATGGAGCGCGAATCAACGATGGCCTGGCGCTTTTCCTCGGCCGTGTTGATGATGAGGACGACTTCGTTGTTCTTGATCATGTCAACGATATGCGGCCGCCCCTCGGCGACCTTGTTCACCACGGTGACCTTGAGCCCCGCGGCTGCAATGGCCGAGCCGGTGCCGCGCGTGGCCAGCAAGGCAAAGCCGAGCTCACTCAGCTCCCGCGCCACGTCGACCGCCTTGGCGCGATCCTGCTCCTTGACGCTGATGAACACCTTGCCCGACTTGGGCAGTCGGGTGCCGCCGGCAAACTGGGATTTCACAAAGGCTTCGGCAAACGTGCGTCCGACACCCATCACTTCGCCTGTGGACTTCATCTCCGGGCCGAGGATGGTGTCGACACCGGGGAACTTGACGAATGGAAACACCGCCTCCTTGACCGAATAGTAGGGTGGCACGATTTCGCGTGTAACGCCCTGCTCCGCCAGCGTCCGGCCGGCCATGCAGCGCGCCGCCACTTTCGCCAACTGCATCCCGGTGGCCTTGGAAACGAAAGGCACGGTGCGCGAGGCACGGGGATTCACTTCCAGCACGTAGACGGTGCCACCCTGGATGGCAAACTGGACATTCATCAGGCCGCAAACATTGAGCGCCATCGCCATTTTCTCCGTCTGGCTGCGCAGTTCGTCCTGGATTTCCCGGGACAGTGTGTAGGGCGGTAGCGAGCAGGCCGAATCGCCGGAATGCACGCCAGCCTGCTCGATATGCTGCATGATGCCGCCGATGATCACCTGCCTGCCATCCGACAGGGCATCGACGTCCACTTCGGTGGCATCGTTGAGAAAGCGGTCGAGCAACACGGGCGAATCGTTGGAGACCTTCACCGCTTCGCGCATGTAGCGCTCGAGATCCCCCTGTTCGTGCACGATCTCCATGGCACGGCCGCCCAGCACGTAGCTGGGCCTGACCACCAGCGGATAGCCGATTTCGGCTGCAAGTCTGATGGCGTCTTCCGGCGTGCGCGCCGTGCGGTTGGGCGGTTGCTTGAGGCCCAATTCATGCAGCATCTGCTGGAAGCGCTCGCGATCCTCGGCACAGTCGATCATGTCGGGGCTGGTGCCGATGATGGGCACGCCGTTGGCTTCAAGGTCCTGTGCGCGTTTCAACGGCGTCTGGCCACCGAACTGGACGATCACCCCGGCCGGCTGCTCGATATTCACGATCTCGAGGATATCTTCCAGCGTCAGCGGCTCGAAGTAGAGGCGGTCGGAGGTGTCGTAGTCGGTGGACACCGTCTCCGGGTTGCAATTGACCATGATGGTCTCGTAACCGTCTTCGCGCATGGCCAGCGCAGCGTGCACACAGCAATAGTCGAATTCGATGCCCTGACCGATGCGGTTGGGGCCGCCGCCCAGCACCATGATCTTCTTGCGGGCAGTCGGCTGAGACTCGCATTCCTCTTCATAAGTGGAATACATGTAGGCGGTTCGAGCGGCGAACTCCGCGGCGCAGGTATCGACGCGTTTGAATACCGGCCGGACATTCAACGCATGGCGATGCATGCGCACGGCGGTTTCAGAAGTACCGAGAAGCTTGGCCAGGCGCCGGTCGGAGAATCCATTGCGCTTCAGACAGCGAAGGCCGTCGGCATCCAGATCGTGCAGTTTCTGCCCGGCCAGCGCCGCTTCCTGGCGGACGATGTCCTGGATCTGCACGAGGAACCACGGGTCGATCTTGGTCAGTTGGAATACTTTTTCCAAGCTCATGCCATTGCGGAAGGCCTGGCCGAGATACCACATGCGCTCGGCGCCCGGATTGGCGAGTTCGCGTTCGATGGTGTCCTCGTCGGCCTCGACCTCATCCAGGCCGTAAACGCTCACTTCCAGGCCGCGCAGGGCCTTTTGCAGGGATTCCTGGAAGGTACGGCCGATGGCCATCACCTCGCCCACCGACTTCATCTGGGTGGTCAGTCGGTCGTTCGCCATTGGAAACTTCTCGAAAGCGAAACGCGGCACCTTGGTGACAACGTAGTCGATCGATGGCTCGAAGGAGGCAGGCGTGGCGCCCCCGGTGATCTCGTTGCGCAGCTCGTCCAGCGTGAAGCCCACCGCCAGCTTGGCCGCCACCTTGGCGATAGGGAAGCCGGTGGCCTTCGAGGCCAGTGCCGAGGAACGCGACACGCGCGGATTCATCTCGATGACGATCATGCGGCCGTCGGCCGGATTGATGGCGAACTGCACGTTGGAGCCGCCGGTGTCGACGCCGATCTCGCGCAGGACGGCAATCGACGCGTTGCGCATGATCTGGTATTCCTTGTCCGTCAGCGTCTGCGACGGCGCCACGGTAATGGAATCCCCGGTATGCACGCCCATCGGATCCAGGTTCTCGATGGAGCAGACGATGATGCAGTTGTCCTTGCGATCGCGCACCACCTCCATCTCGAATTCCTTCCAGCCGATCAGCGATTCCTCGATGAGCAGTTCCTTGGTCGGGCTGGCCTCCAGACCACGCTCGCAGATCGTGACGAACTCTTCCTTGTTGTAGGCGATGCCGCCGCCGCTGCCGCCCATGGTGAAGGACGGCCGGATGATGGACGGAAAGCCGAGGGCGGCCTGCACCTGCAGCGCCTCCTCCATGCTGTGGGCGATGGCGGAACGCGCCGAGCCAAGGCCGATCTTGGTCATCGCCGCCTTGAATTTCTCACGATCCTCCGCCTTGTCGATGGCCTCGCGCGAAGCGCCGATCATCTCGACAGCATATTTTTCCAGGACGCCATGCCTGGCCAGATCGAGGGCGCAGTTGAGCGCCGTCTGCCCGCCCATGGTCGGCAGCAGGGCATCCGGCCGCTCCTTGGCGATGATTTTTTCGATCACGGTCCAATGGACCGGCTCGATGTAGGTGACGTCGGCCATCTCCGGATCGGTCATGATGGTCGCCGGATTGGAGTTCACCAGGATGACCTTGTACCCCTCTTCGCGCAGCGCCTTGCAGGCCTGGGCGCCGGAATAATCGAACTCGCACGCCTGGCCGATGATGATCGGGCCGGCGCCGATGATGAGGATGCTGTGGATGTCGGTGCGCTTAGGCATATGTCTCCGCCGGGCCGCCCCAAGGAGACATGCGCCCCCCCGTGGGGGGCAGCGAGCTGGGTTTGCGAGCGTGGGGGGCCATTATTTCGCCTTTTTTTCCTGCATCAGCTTGATGAAGCGGTCGAACAGATACGACACGTCGTGCGGCCCCGGGCTCGCCTCGGGATGGCCCTGGAAGCAGAAGGCCGGCACGTCGGTGCGCGCCAGGCCCTGCAGGCTGCCGTCGAAAAGAGAAACATGGGTCACACGCAGATTGGCCGGCAGCGACTCGGCATCAACGGCAAAGCCGTGGTTCTGGCTGGTAATGAGCACCTGGCCGGTATCGAGGTCCTTTACCGGATGGTTGGCGCCGTGATGACCGAACTTCATTTTCGCCGTCCTGGCTCCTGACGCCAGCCCCATCAACTGGTGGCCAAGGCAGATACCGAAGGTCGGAATGCCGCGCGAGAGGATTTCGCGGATGGCGGCAATGGCGTAATCACAGGGCTCGGGATCGCCCGGACCGTTGGAGAGGAAGACACCATCAGGATTCAGCGCCAGGGCGTCCGCCGCCGGCGTCCGGGCCGGCAGCACAGTCACCCTGCAGCCGCGCGAAGCCAGCATGCGCAGAATGTTGCGCTTGACGCCGTAATCGTAGGCGACGACATGGAAACGCGAGGTGTCTGGCGCGCCATACCCCTTGCCGAGCGCCCACTCACCTTCGCTCCAGGCATAGGGATGGTCGGTGCTGACCACCTTGGCCAGATCCATGCCCGCCAGCCCCGGAAACCGCCGTGCTGCAGCGACTGACTTTTCATCGTCAACCTCCCCACTCATCAGGCAACCGTTCTGCGCGCCCTTCTCACGCAGGATGCGCGTCAGCTTGCGTGTGTCGATGCCGGCCAAGGCGACGACATGCTCCGTCTTGAGATAGTCCGACAAGGTCTGCTCACTGCGGAAATTGGAGACCGCCAGCGGCAGGTCGCGAATTACCAGGCCTGCAGCTTGCACCTTGACCGACTCGCAATCCTCGCGATTGACGCCTGTGTTGCCGATATGGGGATAAGTCAGGGTAACGATCTGCCGGCAGTAGGAAGGATCGGTGAGAATCTCCTGATAGCCGGTCATGGCCGTGTTGAAAACCACCTCGCCGACGCTGGATCCTGAAGCGCCAATGCCGATTCCGCGAAATACCGTCCCATCCGCTAAGGCAAGGATGGCTTTCGGAAAATCAGACACTTAAGTACTCCTGTAGGCATCCCGCGGGCATGCCGGGACGACTCACGGGGCATGCTGCGTATTGTTGTAGATATGCGAAGCGGGACAGGCTGCGCGCCTACCCCGCTCTTGATAAATCCTTCGCATTTTACCTTAAGGTCAGCATGACCTGCAAACCCGCAATATTTCCGTGCCGGGAACGCTTGCTATCGAAGTTGCAGAACGTCCTGCATGTCATACAGACCGTTCTTGCGTCCCTTCAGAAAGCGCGCTGCCCGCAGGCTGCCCTGAGCATAGGGCATGCGCGAGGCAGCCTTGTGGGTAATCTCCACACGCTCGCCGGTGCCGGCGAAGAGCACGGTATGGTCGCCGACGATATCGCCGCCGCGCACAGTGGCAAAACCGATGGTGGAGGGATCGCGCGCTCCGGTAACACCTTCGCGGCCATAGACGGCGCATTTCGACAGGTCGCGGCCGAGCGCCTCGGCCACTATCTCGCCCATGCGCAAGGCCGTGCCGGACGGGGCATCAACCTTGTGGCGGTGATGCGCCTCGACGACTTCAATGTCGTAGCCCTGGCTGAGCACCCGGGCGGCAACATCGAGCAGCTTGAAGACCAGGTTGACGCCAACAGCCATGTTCGGCGCAAAGACAATCGGGATGTCGCGCGAGGCATCCTGGATCTGCAGCTTGTGCTCCACCTCCATGCCAGTAGTGCCGATCACCATGGCCACGCCGCGCCGGCGGCACGCCGCCATATGCGCCAGGGTACCGGCAGGACGGGTGAAATCGATCAAGCAGTCCGCGTCGGCCAGCGCCGTATCTAAATCCGCGGTAATCGCCACGCCACAGGGGGTGCCAACCAATTCGCCTGCATCCCTGCCGATGAAAGGGCTGTCAGCCTGCTCCAATGCGGCAGCCAGGCGCGTCTCGCCGTCCTTCAGCACGGCCTCGATCAGGGTCCGCCCCATGCGGCCGGCGCTGCCGGCGATCGCGATCTTCATTATCTGGCTCCTGGCTTGCTGCTGCATCGGACAGAACGTCCGATGATGTTCATTTTTTCTCGGCGGGTTGCGCCACGCTATCGGGCATCGATTCAGGTTTCTTGTCGCCGTCCTTGTCTTCTTCCTTTTTCGCTCCGGCTGCGGGCACGATCTCTATCACCCGAGAACGTGCTCCGGCGGCAGCCGTTGCCGCGGACTCTGCATCGCCAGGCTCCGCCCCAACGACATCGCCAGCTACCCGAGCCAGTTTGTGGTCCACAAAAAAGACGGCAAAGCGCCGCAACTGAGCTGTGCCCCTGCCCGGCTTGAAGCTGTAGATATAGTCCCAGCGATCGGCATGAAAAATGTCCGCGACCAGTGGCGTCCCCAGGATGAAACGCACCTGATCCCGGGTCATGCCGGGCTTCAGCTGTGCAACCATGTCCTGGGTAATGTAATTGCCCTGACGGATATCAATGCGATAGGGCGTGATGGCGGACGCCACGTCGGGCATCTGCACGTTCGAGCAGGCCGCCAAGGGCAGCAGGACAGGCAGGTAGCGCAGGAATCTCATGCAGAATCGATGGCCGGTAATTCTCAACGAACGCGCGAGACTATATCATACACATCGTTCCTTCCAGACCCGCGGCCACCATGAGCAATTCACAGGACCTGAAAAGCACGGGCCTCAAGGCGACCTTCCCGCGCCTGAAGATTCTCGACCTCTTCCAAAAGGTCCATAGCGACACGGGCAACCGCCACATGACGGCGGAGGATGTCTATCGTGCCTTGATCGCCGAAAACATGGATATCGGGCTGGCGACGGTCTATCGCGTGCTGACGCAGTTCGAGCAGGCAGGACTACTGGAGCGGCACTACTTCGAGTCCGGCAAGGCAGTGTTCGAACTGAACGAGGGCAAGCACCACGACCATCTCGTCTGCCTTCAATGCGGCAAGGTCGAGGAATTCTATGATCCCGAGATCGAGAAGCGCCAGAACAAAGTCGCCAAGGACCGCGGCTTCCAAGTGAGCGAGCATGCGCTCTACCTCTACGCCGACTGCGTGAAGCCGAACTGTCCCAACAAGAAAGGCTGAGACCGTCCGGGTTCTCAAGAAAACGAAGGGCCGCCCCGAGTTTTCTTGACACCCTCTCCCCTGGGGGGAGGGCTGGGCGTGGCCCGGCCCTGGGGGGCTCAGTAGCCGAGCATTTCCGCCGCATGCTGGCGGGTGGTCGACGTGATCTGCACGCCGCCCAGCATACGGGCAATCTCCTCGATGCGGCCCTCACGGTCCAGCGGCGTGACACGGCTGACCACACCCTTGCCGGCGCCTTCCTTGGCGACGGTCCATTGCCGGTCCGCCTGCGCCGCAACTTGCGGCAAGTGTGTCACGCACAACACCTGCCGCTCCGCGCCAAGCTGTTTCAGGAGTCGCCCGACGATTTCGGCGACGCCGCCGCCGATGCCGACATCGACCTCATCGAACACCAGCGTCGGCACATTGCCCGCCGCCGAGGCGATGACCTGGATGGCCAAGCCGATGCGGGACAACTCCCCGCCGGAAACCACCTTCGTCAGAGGGCCGGATGGCTGCCCCGGATGCGCGCTGACACGGAACTCGACATTTTCCAGTCCGTATGAAGCCCCTTCGGGGAGCTTCTCGAGCCCTGCCTCGAAGCGGCCGCCCGGCATGGCCAGTTGCTGCATCGCTTCGGTCACCGCCTTGGCGAGCGCCGCAGCCGCCTTCCTGCGACCCTTGCTCAGCGTTTCCGCCTTGACAAGGTAGTCCCGTTGCGCCTGAGTCTCACGTTCAGCCAGGGCGGCGGCATCCTGCAGGGTTTCCAGCTCGACCATGCGTGCGCCCCAGCCCGCCAGCAGCTGTGGCAACTCTTCGGGAGGGACACGATACTTCCGTGCTGCATCATGCACGGCCTGGATGCGGCTTTCGATCTCGGACAGACGCGCGGGGTCGAGTTCGACGCGGTCACGATAATGTCGCAGGACGTGGGCCGTTTCCTGCAACTGGATCTGCGCCCCCTCGATGGTCTCCAGCGCACCCTGCAGCGACGGATCGTAGTCGATGAGCTGGCGCAGCCGGGCACCCATGCGCTCGACCTGCCACATCGCGGCCATTTCGCCTTCGGATAGCCCTTCCAAGGCCTCGTCCACGCCTGCCTGCAGCGAGGCGGCATGGGCCAGCCGCTTGTGCTCCAGCGTGGTTTCGGTCCAGCTGCCGGCCTCAAAACCCAGCGCGGCCACTTCCTTTACCTGCCACGCCAGCATTTCGCGCTCGCGGGCGATTGCCGCGGAATTTTTCTCGGCGGCGATACGGGCTTCTTTCGCATTGCGCCAGGCCGCATGCAATGTCGATACCTCCCCGGCCAGGGGGCGCTGGCCGGCCAGTCCATCGAGCAGCTGGCGCTGCGCATCGCTGCGCAGCAGGCTGTGATGCGCGTGCTGGCCATGGATGTCGGCAAGGAAATCGGCGGCCTCTCGCATCTGTGTCAGGGTCGCCGGTACACCGTTGATGTAGCCGCGCGAACGTCCGGTCGATTCGACCACGCGCCGCAGCAGGCAGACATCCTCATCGAAATCGTTGTCTCGCAGCCAGCCTGCCAAAGGACCGCCCACGGATACTGAAAATTCGGCCGAGATCTCGGCCTTCTCGCAACCGCCGCGCACCGCACTTGCGTCCGCCCGCTCGCCCAGCGCCAGCGACAGGGCATCGACCAGAATGGACTTCCCCGCGCCCGTTTCGCCAGTCAGTGCGACAAAACCCGTCGCAAACTCCAGTTCCAACTGGTCGACAATGATGTAATCGCGGATGAAGAGGCGGCGCAACATCGTGCAAGGTTCAATAACGGCGCGGGGTTTCGCTCCAGTGCAGCTTCTCGCGCAGCATGGCGAAATAGCTGTAGCCGAGCGGATGCAGAAAGCGGATCGAGCATTTCGACCGTGCCACGTTGACGCGATCCCCTGCATCCAGCTCGAATTTCTCCTGCCCGTCGGCGTAAACGCGGGCGCGGTGAGGCGCATGCAGGACGATTTCGATGCAGCAGTCGTCGCTGATGGTGATCGGCCGGTTCGACAGCGCGTGCGGGCAGAGCGGTACCAATGCCATGCCGGGCACCGAGGGATGCAGGATCGGGCCATTTGCGGAAAGCGCATAGGCGGTGGAGCCTGTCGGCGTGGCGATGATGAGGCCGTCTGAGCGCTGGTTGTAGATGAATTCGCCGTCGATCGACACGGCAAATTCGATCATGCGGCCGAGATCGCCCTTGTTCACCACCACATCGTTGAGCGCCTGCGTCTGGAAAGCGACGGCATCACCGCGCCTTACGGTGGCGTCCAGCAGAAAGCGCTGCTCGCTCTTGTATTTCCCCTCCAGAAGGTCTGCCACGCCGTCCAGCATGTCATCCCGGGCGAGATCGGTCATGAATCCTAGGCGTCCCTGGTTTACCCCAACCAGCGGAATATCCGACTCGGCCAGCCGTCGAGCAGCCGCCAGCATGGAACCATCGCCACCCAGAACAATGGCAATATCGGCCCGATCCCCTATTTCGTCGTAGGAAGCTACTGGGAAGCCATTGTCCCCGACCAGGGCGGCGGTCCCCTCCTCGACGAGAACAACAATGTCGCGGCTCTTGAGAAACTCTGCCAGCGCCATCAATGATTCGGCGATTTCCGGGCTTTTATACTTGCCGATCAGGGCGATAGTGCGGAAAACAGGGTTCATGGTGCAGAATTTAACCACAAAACCGCCTCCGCTTTCGACCTTGAGATCACAACTTGCCGCCGCCGTTTTTGTACAATGCCCCAAATGATGGACGAACGCTCCCAGATACTCCTCAAGACGCTGATCGAACGCTATGTCGCGGAAGGCCAGCCGGTGGGTTCGCGCGCCTTGTCGAAATTTTCCGGCCTTGAGCTTTCGCCGGCCACGGTGCGCAATGTCATGTCCGATCTCGAGGAGATGGGCTTCATCGCCAGCCCGCACACTTCGGCCGGGCGCGTGCCGACCCCGCGCGGCTACCGCTTCTTCGTTGACAGTCTGCTCACCATGCAGCCGCTCGGCGAAGCGCAGCTCCACGAGTTGGAGGAGCAGTTGCAGCCCAACCAGCCGCAACGCCTGATCAATTCCGCCTCGCAGCTGCTGTCCGAACTTACGCGCTTTGCCGGTGTGGTGGTTGCGCCCAGACGCATGGCACCGAGAATCCGCCAGATCGAGTTCCTCAGCCTGTCCGAGAAGCGCATTCTGCTCATCATCGTGACAGCCGAGGGCGACGTGCAGAACCGCATCCTATTCACGCAGAAGAGCTACAGCCCGGCCGAATTGGTCAGCGCGGCAAACTATCTCAACCAGAATTTCGCGGGGCTGGATTTCGCAGAAATCCGCAGCCGCATGCGCGAGGAATTGCGCCAGTTGCGCGCCGACATGACCGAACTGATGACCGCCACCATGGAAGCCGGCAACCAGGCTGCTGCGGATACGTCCGACCAATACGTCATCTCCGGCGAAAAAAACCTGCTCGAAGTAGAGGACATTTCCTCCAACATGAGCCGTCTGCGCGAACTGTTTGCCCTCTTCGAGCAACGCACTGGGCTGGTGCAACTGCTCGACATCAGCAACCGCGCCGAGGGCGTGCAAGTGTTCATCGGCGGCGAGTCGGGGCTGGCCCCGCTCGACGAATGCAGCGTCATCACCGCGCCCTACGAGGTCAATGGCTGCATTGTCGGCTCGGTCGGCGTCATCGGCCCGACGCGCATGGCTTACGAGCGCGTCATTCCCATCGTCGACATCACCGCCAAGCTGCTCTCGAGCGCATTGTCCGCGCCATGAGCAAGACAGCCGTCCTGCTCATCAACCTCGGCACGCCCGAAGCGCCGACGGCGCCAGCCCTGCGCAAATACCTCAAGCAGTTCCTCTGGGACCCGCGCGTCGTAGAATTGCCTCGACCGCTGTGGTGGCTGATCCTCAACATCATCATCCTCAACACCCGGCCAAAGAAATCCGCCGAAAAATACGCCAAGATCTGGATGCCGGATGGCTCTCCGCTCAAGGTACATACCGAGCGTCAGGCCAAGCTCTTGCGCGGCTACCTGGGGCAGTCAGGAAAGGGCAACATTGTCATCGAGTGGGCCATGCGCTATGGCCAGCCCTCGGTGGCAAGCGCACTGGGCCGGCTGAAAGCACAGGACTGCACGCGGATCCTGGTTCTGCCGCTCTATCCGCAATACTCGGTCAGCACCACGGCCAGCGCCATGGATGCCGTTTCTGCATGGTCGCAGCAGAATCCCCATGCCGCTGAAATTGACATCATTGAAAGCTTCCATGAGGAAGCCCGATACATTTCAGCGCTGGCCGCCAGCGTCAATGCCCACTGGATGGACTATGGCAGACCTGAAAAACTGGTGATGAGCTTTCACGGACTGCCCAAGGTCAGCATCGCGCGAGGTGACCCCTATCATGGCCAATGCCTGGAAAGCGGCCGACTGCTGGCGGCGGCGCTCGGACTGACGGAAACGGATTACACGATCACCTTCCAGTCGCGATTCGGGCCGGCCGAATGGCTGCAGCCCTACACCCAGACGACGTTGGAGACCCTGGCGCGGGAAGGTGTGAAGCGGGTGGACGTGGTCTGCCCGGGCTTCGTGTCGGACTGCCTGGAAACGCTGGAAGAGATCGCCCTCGAATGCAAAACGGCATTCCTCGCCGCCGGCGGCACCGAATTTCGCTACATCCCCTGCTTGAACGAACGCCACGAATGGATCGAAGCGCTTGCCGGGATGGTCAACCAGCGCCAACCCGCCTGATTTTCCGGGATTCAGCCGCGCGACATGCGCTTCCTGCGCCGAGTCGCACCGGGGTCGAAATCGCCCGCCATTTGCCTGATCGCCCCACGACGCGCCTTGACCGCCGCCTTGAAAGCGCCTTCCTCGCCATACTTCTTCACGGAAAACTTGATGCGTTTGGCGCGGCCGTCGGGGAGCACCCATGAGGCGACCCAGAACCAGCGCTTTTCCGCATCAGGCTTCTGGCTCGTTTCGGAAGCGCAGTAGCGGCATACGCCGACGACCCCGGATTTATTGTTCTTCTTTACGATCTCGGCGTGTTCGCGCTTCGATAGTGGCGGATTTTTTTCAATGATTTCATCCCGATACGCCTTGGCTGCCGCCAAAGCCCTGGTTTTCCCGCCCAGCACGCCATCGCTGAACTGCTTGCGGAAAATAACGCCTCGGCGCTGGATTGTCACCAACCAGCCATGCGTGCGGCTGGTTTCGTTATCCACTCGGGTCACGCCGTATATCGGAGCCTTTGTCTTCACTTCACTCTCCAAGCTGGGTCATTGAAGATGAGTTTCGGCAGATCGGCATAAAACTTTAGTCTTTATATGCGACTTGAATTCCGTTCCTCCATACCTACGCAAAGCTAACCATAGGTAGCTTTGCTGCTGGATTCCTGCTTCACCGAGGCCGGTTTCGTCTTGGGCTTGCGCCCAAGGCCAGAGCCTTCCTCTCCACAGGCTGACACGGTGGAACTCACCGCCAGATTCTTCAGATTGGTTGCGGCATTCACGTCGCGGTCGTGATGTTCGCCGCAATCCGGGCACATCCACTCGCGCACCGCCAGCGGCAAGGTTTCGAGCTTGTGGCCGCAGCACGAACAGGTCTTGCTGCTGGGATACCAGCGGTCAGCCACGACAACCATGCCACCGCGCTGTGCCGCCTTGTAGTCCAGTTGCCGCCGGAACTCAAAGAAACCCATATCGGACACGGCGCGCGACAAGTGCCGGTTTTTGACCATGCCGCGCACGTTCAAATCCTCGATGCCGATGGTGTGAAACCGGCGCGTCAGATCAGTCGTGAGTTGGTGCATGGCATCCAGGCGGACGTTGCCTATGCGTGCGTGCAGCCTTGCCAGTTTCCGCTTCGCCTTCTTTCGGTTCTCCGAGCCTTTGACTTTGCGTGACAGGCTGCGTGACAGCCGTTGCAGTCTGGACAGCAAAGCCTGGTGCGCCTTCGGCCCCGTGATGCTTTCTCCCGTCGAGAGCGTTGCCAATGCCGATACGCCCAAATCCACACCCACCGCGCCTTGGTTTTCGGCATTAGGCAGGTGCGAATCGTTTTGGGTATCGACAGTGATACTGACAAACCAGCAGTCAGCCACACGGGAGACCGTGGCCGACATGATTTTGCCGGTGAAGCGCAACGTCTCACGCATCCGCACCCAGCCAAGATGGGGGATGCGGATGCGTGAACCGTCGATCCTGAATTGGTCGTTGGTCAGGCTGAAGCGGTCGTGGATGCCTTTCTTGCGGAACTTCGGGTACTTGGCGCGACCAGCGAAGAAATTGTTGAATGCCGCGCTCAACTGAATGATCGCCATTTGCGGGGCGCACTTGGTGACTTCCAGCATCCAGGGAAACTGCTCGCCCTTGATGCCGTTGAGTTGGCGGCGCAGCGCCATTTGCGAAGGCTTGGGCAGCGACGCATCGGCTTTGCACGCCTCGTACTGTCGCTGCCATTCGGCAAGCGCCCAGTTGTAAGCGAAACGCGCAGTCCCGGCAGCACGGGCAAAGTAAGTCGCCTGCGCGTTGTTCGGGTCGAGCGCGATCTTGTGGGCGATCAGCATGATGCAGCTTCCACGGCTTGCTTCACGCCGTCGAGCAGTTTTTGGTTCTTGCGCGAACGGCTGCCGTACAGGCGCGCCGAGAACACCGTGATGATCTCCAGCACATCCTTGGCTAAATCTTCCTCGAAAGTGGAATCGACACCCTTGTTGATGATGAGCACTTCCACATCTTTCGCCTCGCAGATCGCGAACACCAGCTCCGCGCCAAAGCGCAACAGACGGTCTTTGTGGGCAATGACCAGCCGTCCAACCCGGCCTTCGATGATTTCATCCAGCAGCCGCTTCAAGCCTTTTTTGTTGTAGTTCATGCCGGAACCCAGATCGGCAATCACCTCGAACGTCCAGCCTTGCTTGGCGCAGTACAGTTCCAGCACCTGCTTCTGCCGCTCCAGATCGTCTTTCTGGTCGTGGCTGGAAACACGGGCATAGGCGATGGTTTTGCGGTCTTGTGGCGCTGCGTGGAATAACTCCGGCTTGAGCTTCGCGAGGTCATACCGGCGCTGCCGTCCCGCCGTGCGCTCCGGTATCAGCTTGCCTTCAGTCTCCCATCGCCGCAATGTCGTGATCGACACACCCAGCGCTTCGGAGGCTTCGCCTATCGCTACATATCTATCCATATTGCTCAGTATTGGATATATATGGATAGATGTCAAGCGAACTGTTCAAACCCCCTGTAGCGCCTTCATGTGGGTTTCGAAACTATCAAAGGAGCCAGCACCATGTCCGATCCGCTCACGATCGTCTGCCCTCATTGCCACACCCCCAACCGCATCCCGGCTGGTCGCCTGGCCGAACAACCGGCATGCGGGAAGTGCAAGCAGAGGGTATTTACCGGCCATCCCGTGGAACTGGATGCCGTTTCATTCGACAGCCATGTCGGCCGCAGCGACATCCCGGTGATCGTCGATTGCTGGGCGCCTTGGTGCGGCCCCTGCCGCATGATGGCGCCAGCCTTCGCCCAGGCGGCCCACCAACTGGAGCCGCGCTATCGCCTCGCCAAGCTCAATACGGACGAAGCGCAGGAAATCGCCGCCCGTTTCAGCATCCGCAGCGTCCCGACCCTGATCATTTTCCGCAACGGCCAGGAAATCGCGCGCCAATCCGGCGCCATGGATACGGGTAACCTGGTCCGCTGGATCACCGCTCAATCCTGAAAATTTACCGCCCGTCATGCCGGCGACTTCGCCCTCAAGTTTCGGCAATATTTGCCGATAAGGACTCCTGAGACGCCCTGGCGCGCGAACCGCGCCGCGAACATCTACTTTCTGCGAAAGCTTCGTTCCCGGGCCAGCTTCTTTCGCCGCGCCAGGCGCGTCTCACCATCCTTTCAGGATCCCGGGTTATTGCAGGTTTTTCAGCAACCGCCGTCCTGCCGCAACTGACTTCTGCAGCACGCGTGTCAATCACCTGTCAATCACCTCTGGCCGCTATCACATGATCGCCCGATTACGACGCCTTCTTTGTCTCGGATTCCACAGGTGGCGTGTCAATCGGCTCAAGTTCCAATTCGATTTCCAGCCTGTCAGTCCCAACTGGCTTGTGAGCCTGTTCGCCTAAACTGGCCAGGGTGTGGTCCGCCGCAACCAGACGCTTGATTGCGGTGGCCACCAGTTTCTTCTGGAAACGCTGGAAGCACTCCTCGGTAGCCAGGGCCAGAGCAGAATTATTCACGTCCAGATAGACAATCGGCGTCAGCGTGACGATCGAAGCGCTGCGGCGCGGCGCATCCGGATTGAGATAGGCCAGCTCTCCCACCACCTCGCCCATGCCAAGACGGCAGATGGCCCGGTCCTCGACCGACACTTCGACTTCACCCTCGACGATGACGCCAAAGCCTGACTCTTCGTCTCCCTCGCGCATGAGCAGGACATCCGCCGGTATCTCGCGCCAGGTACTGATGCGCAACACCTCCCACAGCTCGAGCTCCTCGAATCCGCTGAAGAACTCTAGTTTCCTCAGGGCATTCAGCCGCGTGGAGTCGAGCGCCACCCAGTTGTCATCGACCACCTGAAAGCGCACGGCCGAGAGGTCCTGCGCCATTTCCGCACCGTTGCGATAGCGCGAGTAGAGATCCTTCTCCAGTGCCCGCCGAATGATCTTGTCCATCGACGCCGGCACGTTCGGGTTGATCTGGCTCGGCATCGGCGGCTCGGCATTGATGATCTTGTAGACCAGTTGGGCCGTGTTCGCCGCCCGGAAGGGCAGGCGCCCGGTCAGCAGGTTGAACAGCACCACGCCCAGCGAGTACAGATCGGTCTTCTGGTTGAGGGGATAACCCTTGATCTGCTCCGGCGACATGTAAGCCGGCGAGCCGACGCCCATGATGAAGGTTGAATCGGTCTCGCTCTTCTTGGCGGTATTCAGGGCCAGGCCGAAATCCATGATCTTGACGTTGTCCTCGTCGTCCACCAGGATGTTGGCAGGCTTGATGTCGCGGTGAATGACGCCCTGCTTGAAGGCATAGTCCAGCGCCAGGCAGCACTTGAAGACAATGCCGACGACGCGGTGCAGGGGCAGCAACATGTCGAAAGAGCAGAAGATCGACAATTCCCGGCCCGTGACGTACTCCATCACGATGTAGGCCCGGTCCTCTTCGAGCACGGTGTCGTAGATGCGGATGATGTTGGGGTGGTCGAGCTTCCTCGCCATCGTCCCTTCAGTGGCAAACAGCTTCTTCAGCCGACGCGTCCACTGCGCCTCGTCCGCCCCCCCGCTGAAACGCACCAGCTTGATGGCCACCGGTTCGTCTTGTCCGGGCGCCCCGGCAAGATACACGGTGGCCGTAGCTCCCTTTCCCAGCTCACGGATAACGCGGTATTGGCCGATGTACTCAAGCTGGTTAACCTGGTTCATCGGGCTATCCTAGGCCCGCCGGGGACGGGCGACAAGGGCATTGGCAAGGAAATGTCCCTTCTTGCATTACAATCTGCCCCCTTGAGAAAACCGAATCCGCCTCAAGATCACGCTGATCATCCAAGGGAGAAGGAGCATGCAAGACACCCCCCCCAGCCCGGCAAACCCGGAATTGTCCGAGTCCTGCGAACCGGCACCGGCAATCACAACAGGACAGGAAGGCTTGGTCGAAACCCCGCCCAGCCAGGACGAACTGCTGCGCCAGGTCGAATTGAAGGCCGCCGAGCACCATGATGCCTGGCTGCGCGCCAAGGCCGAAACGGAAAATCTGCGCCGGCGCGCCCAGGAAGACATCAGCAAGGCGCACAAGTACGCCGCCGAAAAGTTCGCCACCGAAATGCTGCCGGTCAAGGATAGCCTGGAAGCGGCACTGGCCACCGAGCATGCCACGGTCGAGAATTTTAGGAGCGGCGTCGAACTGACCCTGAAACAACTCGTCGCCGCTTTCGACAAGTCCGGCCTGGCCGAAATCAACCCCGCAGGTGAAAAATTCGACCCGCACCAGCACCAGGCCATCAGCACCGTGGAAGACGAGGGTGAGCCGAATCGGGTTCTAAATGTGCTGCAAAAAGGCTATCGCCTCAACGAAAGGGTGATCCGGCCTGCACTGGTTATCGTTTCAAAAGCCACGGGTGCTTGAAAAGCCGCCCGGAAACCCCATATCAAACACAAGCTTAACAACGCATTCAAGGAACCATCATGGGAAAGATCATCGGCATTGACCTCGGCACCACCAACTCCTGCGTGGCCATCATGGAGGGCGGCAAGCCCAAGGTCATCGAGAACTCCGAGGGCGCACGCACGACGCCTTCCATTGTCGCCTACACGGAAGATGGCGAGATCCTGTGCGGCGCTTCGGCCAAGCGTCAGGCGGTGACCAACGCGAAGAATACCCTCTTCGCAGTCAAGCGCCTGATCGGCCGCCGCTTCGATGAAAAGGAGGTCCAGAAGGACATCGATATGATGCCCTTCAAGATCGTCAAGGCGGACAACAACGACGCCTGGGTGGAAGTGCGCGACAAGAAAATGGCACCACCTCAGATTTCCGCCGAAGTCCTGCGCAAGATGAAGAAGACGGCGGAAGACTACCTCGGCGAGGAAGTCACCGAGGCTGTCATCACCGTGCCGGCCTACTTCAACGACAGCCAGCGCCAGGCCACCAAGGACGCCGGCAAGATCGCCGGCCTGGAGGTCAAGCGGATCATCAACGAGCCAACCGCGGCGGCCATCTCCTTCGGCCTCGACAAGAAGGAAGGCGACCGCAAGATCGCGGTGTATGACCTGGGCGGCGGCACCTTCGACATCTCCATCATCGACATCGCCGAGATCGAGGGCGAGCACCAGTTCGAGGTGCTCTCGACCAATGGCGACACCTTCCTCGGCGGCGAGGACTTCGACCAGCGCCTGATCGACTACATCGTCACCGAGTTCAAGAAGGACCAGGGTGTCGACCTCAAGGCCGACGTGCTGGCGCTGCAGCGCCTGAAGGAAGCCGCGGAAAAGGCCAAGATCGAGCTGTCCAGCTCGCAGCAGACCGAGATCAACCTGCCCTACATCACGGCCGACGCCTCGGGTCCGAAGCACCTGACCATGAAGATCACCCGTGCCAAGTTCGAAAGCCTGGTGGAGGACCTCATCGCCCGCACCGTCGAGCCCTGCCGCGTCGCCATCAAGGATGCAGGGATCAAAGTCTCCGACGTTGAGGACGTGATCCTGGTCGGCGGTATGACGCGCATGCCCAAGGTGCAGGACGCGGTGAAGGCCTTTTTCGGCAAGGAGCCGCGCAAGGACGTGAACCCGGACGAGGCGGTGGCCGTCGGCGCTGCCATTCAGGCCGGCGTGCTGAAGGGTGAAGTCAAGGACGTGCTCCTGCTCGACGTCACCCCCCTGTCGCTCGGCATCGAAACCCTCGGCGGCGTGATGACCAAGCTCATCACCAAAAACACCACCATCCCGACCAAGCAGAGTCAGGTATTCTCCACCGCCGATGACAACCAGTCGGCCGTGACCATCCATGTCCTGCAGGGGGAGCGCGACGTGGCGTCCGGCAACAAGAGTCTGGGGCAGTTCAATTTGACCGACATCCCGCCGTCCCCGCGCGGCATGCCGCAGATCGAAGTGACTTTCGACATCGACGCCAATGGTATCTTGCATGTCTCGGCCAAGGACAAGGCCACCGGCAAGGAGAACAAGATCAAGATCCAGGCGAGTTCCGGCCTCAATGAGGAAGAGATCAACCGCATGGTGCAGGACGCCGAGGCACATGCCGAGGAAGACAAGAAAGCGCTCGAGATCGTTGGCGCGCGCAACGCCTGCGACGCCATGATCCATTCGGTGAAGAAGGCCCTCGCCGATTACGGCGACAAGATCGATGCCGGCGAGAAGGGCCAAATCGAGGCTGCGCTGAAGGAGGCCGAGGAGGCCCTCAAGAGCAACGACAAGGACGCCATCGAAGCCAAGACCGCCTCACTGGCCCAGGTCAGTCAGAAACTCGGCGAGAAGGTGTACGCCGAGCAACAGGCAGCAGCCGGCGCCCCGGGCCACGATTCCGACGGAAAGAAGGATGACGCCGATGTGGTGGATGCGGAATTCACAGAAGTCAAGGACAAGAAGGATTAAGGCGCATCTTTCCGCACCGTCCTGACTGGCCGGGTTCAAGACGCCGCTTCAGCGGCGCTGAACCCGGCCATTGCACACCAACGCCCGTCCGGTAAGCAGACATGGCAAAGAAAGATTTATACGAAGTTCTCGGACTCAATCGCGACGCTTCCGAGGCAGAAATCAAGAAGGCCTACCGCAAGCTGGCCATGAAGCACCATCCGGACCGCAATCCGGACAATCCAAAATCCGAGGAGCATTTCAAGGAGGCCAAGGAAGCCTACGAGATTTTGTCGGATGCGCAGAAACGCGCGACCTACGACCAGTACGGCCACGCCGGCGTCGACCCACAGGCGGGCGGCTTCGGCCCAGGCGGACCAGGCGGCTTTGCAGATGCATTCGGCGACATCTTCGGGGATATCTTCGGCGGCGGGCGCAGCGGCGGACGCAGCGGCATCTATCGCGGCGCAGACCTTCGCTACAACCTGGAAATATCGCTGGAAGACGCCGCGCGCGGCTCGGAGACGCGCATCCGCATCCCGACCATGGAGCAATGCGAATCCTGCGGCGGCAGCGGCGCGAAAAAGGGCACCTCGCCCACGACCTGCCCGACCTGCCACGGCCATGGCCAGGTGCGCATGCAGCAAGGTTTCTTCTCCATCCAGCAAACCTGCCCGAAGTGCCATGGCAGCGGACGCTTCGTGGCCGATCCCTGCCAAACCTGCCATGGCGCCGGACGCGTCAAGCAGCACAAGACGCTTTCGGTAAAAATCCCAGCGGGTGTCGATGAGGGCGATCGCATTCGGCTATCCGGCGAGGGCGAGCATGGCGTCGGCGGCGGCCCGGCGGGTGATCTCTACGTTCAGATCCACATTAAACCGCACCAGGTTTTCCAGCGCGACCACGACGACCTGCATTGCGAAATGCCGGTGAGTTTCACCATCGCCGCGCTGGGTGGCGAAATCGAGATCCCAACCCTCGACGGGATGGCCAAGATCAAAATCCCGGCCGAAACCCAGAGCGGCAAAGTCTTCCGTCTGCGCGGCAAGGGCATCAAGGGCGTGCGCAGCCATGGCCATGGCGACCTCATGTGCCATGTGGTAGTGGAAACGCCTGTCAATCTCACCGAGCGCCAGAAGGAACTCCTGCACGAACTGGAAGCCATCAACATCACTGACGGCTCCCGCCACAATCCACGCGCCAAGTCCTGGATGGATCGGGTCAAGGATTTCTTCGGCGGCTAGCCCCCCGCTGCCGTTCTTGCCTCAGCAATAGGCGCGACCAGCGCCAACGCTTTGTTTTTGCTTTCCTTCTTTGCCCATGCCGGCAACTTGCGTCCTGCAAGCTGCGCGAGTATATAATTCCAGTTAATAATACGATTATTAGCATTCATCTAATTTTGTTGTGTCATTTACTTTTGACAGTACGACAGTGCCTTTCTGTTTTCCGATACAGCACACATCCGCTCAACAGTCAGCAAGTATCGAACAGGATTGAACCACCGGGAAAACGGTACGCCGTAAAAAAAACATAAATGGAGGAGGACAGTCATGCAAAAGGCTTTCAGGAGAATAATCGCTATATCGGCACGGGCGCCACAGTCGCTTCATTGCCGCAGATCACCGCTCACCGCATACCCGTCGTCGGCGCACTGTCGGGCTCTGACGGACTGCGCGATCCGAAATTGAACCTGATTTTCCATACCCGCGCGAGTTATGGTGCGGAAACCGACAAGATGGTGGAGCAACTCAAGACCACCGGAGTCAAATCCATCGCTGTGGTCTATCAGGATGACCCCTTCGGCAAGGCAGGGTTGAAATCGGCTCAAGGAGCATTCGAGCGGCAGGGGATCAAACCCATCATCGAAAGCCCCATCGACATGGGCAAACTGGATGCACACGGCATCGTCATCGCACAGGTTGTGCCCTCTCCGCTCCGTGCCAGCTACCGCATCTCAAAGGAATTCACTGCTGCTGCGAAGAAGGCCGGCAGCAAGGACACCACCTACAACAGCATGGAAGGCTATATCACGGCGAAAGTGTTCGTCGAAGCCTTGCGCCGCGCCGGCAAGGACCTCACCCGTGAAAAACTGATCGCCGCCCTGGAATCAATGAACAATTACGATCTGGGTGACTTCGTCATCGATTACTCTGGCGGCAAGCGCATCGGTTCGATCTTCGTCGATCTCTCCATCATCAGCAAGAGCGGTCAATTTCTGCACTAAGAACATCACGAGCGGCGCCACTCAGTGGCGCCGCCCGGCTTGTCCTCCAGCACAATGCCTTCCGCCAGCAATTCGGAACGGATGCGGTCGGCCTCGGCATAATTCCTGGCTTTTTTCGCGGCAACACGCTCAGCGACACGCGCTTCGATCGCTGCGGCGTCAGCTTGACTATCCCTTGCCGGCGCCGCCTGCAGGAAGGCCACCGGATCTCGCTCGAGCAGGCCCAGCACAGCAGCCAGCGCCTTGAGTTCTCCGGCCGCCCGAACCGACCGCGTACGGTTCACCTCATTGGCCAGGTCGAACAGTACGGCGATCGCCTCGGGGGTATTGAAGTCGTCGTCCATCGACTCACGGAATTTCACCGCATGTGGCGCGCCCCAATCGATCATCACCTGCTCCAGGGAAATGCCCTTGAGCGCCGTATAGAGGCGGGTCAGCGCGGCACGCGCATCGTCGAGGTGAACGTCGGAGTAGTTGAGCGGACTGCGGTAATGCGCCCGCAGTATGAAAAAGCGCACCACTTCGGCGTCGTACTGCTTCAGCACCTCGCGGATGGTGAAAAAATTGCCGAGCGATTTCGACATCTTCTCGTCATCCACCCGCACGAATCCGTTGTGCATCCAGTAATTTACAAAGCGGCCGCCATGCGCACCCTCGCTCTGCGCAATTTCGTTTTCGTGATGCGGAAACTGCAGATCCTGACCTCCCCCGTGGATGTCGAAATGCGGGCCCAGCAATTCGGAACTCATGGCCGAGCATTCAATATGCCAGCCCGGCCGGCCACTGCCCCAAGGCGATGCCCATTTGGCCTCGTCGGGTTCATCTGCCTTGGCGTGTTTCCATAGGACGAAATCGAGCGGGTCATGCTTGCCCTCCATGACATCGACACGCTCACCGGCACGCAAGTCTTCCAGCGACTTGCCTGAGAGCCGGCCGTAGCCCTCAAACTTGCGCACGCTGTAGCAGACGTCGCGGCTGCTGGAAACGTATGCGTAGCCGTTCTTTTCCAGAGCACCGATCAGCCGCTGCATGGCTGCCACATATTGCGTTGCGCGCGGCTCATGGTCCGGCCTCTGCACACCCAGCGCAGAAGCGTCCTCATGCATGAAAGCGATGTAACGGTCGGTCAGCGCCTGGATCGTCTCGCCTTTCTCCAGGGCCCGACGAATGATCTTGTCGTCGATGTCGGTAATGTTTCGAACATAGATGACCTGGTAGCCGGAAGCGCGCAACCAGCGTGCAACCAAGTCGAACACCACCAGCACGCGGGCATGGCCGAGGTGACAATAATCATAAACGGTCATGCCGCAGACATACATGCGCACGAGTCCAGGCTCGATGGGCATAAAAACCTGCTTGTCACGCAGCAGGGTATTGTAGATTTTCAGCATCGGAAACGGAACGCTCTGGGAAACGGAGGGTCAGCGAGAAAATGGCGATTATTGTTGATCCAGCGCGGTTCTTGTTAGAATGCCAGACTATTCAAACGCCTATGGCCGAAAAGTATAACATAATGACCCCAAGCCGCTTTCCCGCACTTCCGCGTGCCTTCATTACACTGATATGTGTGGGGCTCCTTGCTTTGGCGCCTGCGGCTTCGCAAGCCGACACCCTGCAGGAGGCCAACCGGCTCTTGAAACAGGGGCAGCTCGGGCCGGCGCTGGAAAAAGCCGATCAGGCGCTGGCAGCCAAGCCGAAAGATGCCCAGGCGCGTTTCTTGAAAGGTCTCATCCTGACGGAAATGAATCGCCACAATGAAGCCATTGCCGTCTTCACCAGGCTCACCGAAGATTATCCTGAACTGCCCGAGCCCTACAACAATCTTGCCGTACTCTACGCCCAGCAGCGCCAGTTCGAGAAAGCCAAGAACGCACTGGAGATGGCCATCCGCACCCACCCTTCGTATGCCACGGCACATGAGAATCTGGGTGACATCTATGCCCGCATGGCCAGCCAGGCCTACGACAAGGCGTTGCAGATCGACTCCTCCAATGCCAGCGCGCAATCCAAACTGGCCTTGATTCGCGATTTGATGACTGTTTCCGCCAGGCCGGCGACGCTGGCCTCACGCAGCACGACCGGCAAGGTTCAGCCGCCGTCATCCCCGCCCCCAACCTCGAAAGCCGAGGTCGTACCGGTCAGCAAACCCGAACCCATCCCAGTTGCCAAATCCGAGGCGACGCCGGCGGTCCAGCCGGCCGAACCGAAACCGGCCCAGACAACCGAGGGCAAGCCTGAGGGCAGCGCCAAGCAGGAGGTGGAAAAGGCAATCCGCGATTGGGCTGCTGCATGGTCTGGAAAGAACGTCAAGGCCTACCTCGCCGCCTACGCTACCGACTTCAAGACCCCCGGGGGGGAACCAAGGAATACCTGGGAAGCCGAGCGTACGCGCCGAATCGACAAGCCCGATCCGATCCAGATCAGCATAGAAAAATTGCAAGTATCGGTTGAAGGCGATCAGGCCACTGCCAAGTTCCGCCAGTACTACAAGTCCGGAAAATACAAGTCCTCAGCCACCAAGACGATGCTAATGACCAGGCAGGGCGGCAAGTGGCTAATCCTGCAGGAGCAGGTCTCCAACTGATGCGTTGCCGTACTCGCATTCGGAACCTCGCTGCGGCGCTGTGCCTGGGCGTCGCCGGCTCGGTTTTCTCGGCTTTGCCCGAGCAAACTTTTTCCGATTCCGGGCCGGAGCCGATGCTGTCCCAGGTCTTCGCCTATATCGAGCAAAATCGTCTCGATGCGGCGCTGGGGCAGACGGATAAACTGCTCAAGAGCTACCCAAACTTCCGCCTTGGCCACCTCATCAAGGGCGACATCCTGCTGGCCCGTTCCCGCCCGCTCGTCACGCTTGGCAATGCCGCTAATGCACCCGATGGCAAACTGGACGACCTGCGCGAGGAAGCCACCGCCCGGCTCAAAGCCTATCGGGTCAAACCGCCGACAGACTACGTGCCACGCTACCTGCTACAGATGCACCCTGAGCAGAAGTACGCCGTGGTCGTCGACACGCAGAAGGCCCGGCTTTATCTTTACCGGAATGTGGAGGGTCGGCCGCGCTTCGTCGCCGACTATTACATCTCCCACGGCAAGGCCGGCACCGACAAGGTGCGCGAAGGCGACAAGAAGACGCCCATCGGCGTCTATCACGTCACGGCCAGCCTGCCGCGGCAGAAGCTCACCGACTTCTACGGCAGCGGCGCCTTCCCCATCAGCTATCCGAACGAGTGGGACAAGCGCCAGGGCCGCAATGGCCACGGCATCTGGCTGCACGGCACCCCCTCCGATACCTTCTCACGCCCGCCCAAGGCCTCCGACGGCTGCGTCGTGCTGGCCAATCAGGATCTCGACGCGCTGGCGAAGAACCTGCAGGTCGGTACCACGCCAGTCATCATCTCCAACAGCATCGAGTGGCTCTCGCTCGATGACTGGCAGGCCGAACGTACCTCGCTCTCGCGAAGCATCGAGGAATGGCGCAGAGACTGGGAAAGCCTCGATACCGACAAATACCTGAATCACTACTCGAAACACTTCCAGGCCGGCAACCACACCCTCGAGCAATGGTCGGCACAGAAGCGTCATGTCAACGCCGGCAAGCAATGGATCAAGGTCGGCGCTGCCAACATCAGCATGTTCCGCAACCCCGGCAAGGACGAAATGGTTGTCGTCACCTTTGACCAGGACTACCGGAGCAGCAATCTCAGCAACATCATGAAGAAGCGCCAGTACTGGATGAAGGAAGATGGCGCGTGGAAGATAATCTACGAAGGCGGTGCGTAAGCCTGCTTCTCTTTTTTACGGGAATCCTGAAATGAAGAAGTTAATCACGCTGGCCGCCGGCCTGCTCATGAGCCTGTCCGTCCTCGCCGCCAACCCGATCGTCGAGATGAAGACGAACCAGGGTCTCATCATCATCGAGCTGTATGCCGACAAGGCGCCCAAGACCGTCGAGAATTTTCTGCAGTACATCAAGGACGGCTTCTACAACGGCACGATTTTTCACCGCGTCATCGACGGCTTCATGATCCAGGGCGGCGGCTTCGAGTCCGGCATGAAGCAGAAGCCGACGCGCGCCCCGATCGAGAATGAGGCCAAGAACGGCCTGAAGAACACAACTGGCACGCTGGCCATGGCGCGCACACAGGACCCGCATTCCGCTTCGGCACAGTTTTTCATCAACCTTGCCGACAATCGCCCGCTCGACTACCCATCGCGCGATGGCTGGGGCTATGCAGTGTTTGGCAAGGTTACGCAGGGATTTGACATCGTGCAGAAAATCGCCAAGGTGAAGACCGGAAACGCCGGTTATCACCAGAACGTGCCGGTCGACCCCGTCGTGATCGAGTCAGCCCGCCTTATGCCAGAAGCCAAACCCGCCAAGTAACAGGAGAATCCATGGTCAAGCTGCAAACCAACTTCGGCACCATCGTCATCGAACTGGACGCCGCCAAGGCACCCGAGACGGTAAAGAACTTCCTCGCCTACGTCGAGGCTGGCCACTACGACAACACGATCTTCCACCGCGTCATCAAGGGCTTCATGATCCAGGGCGGCGGCTTTGAGCCGGGCATGGGCCAGAAGCCGACCAGTGCGCCAATCCAGAACGAAGCCGCCAATGGCCTGAAGAACGATCGTTACACCATCGCCATGGCACGCACCGGCGATCCGCACTCGGCCACCGCGCAGTTCTTCATCAACGCCAAGGACAACACCTTCCTCAACCATACCGCACCGGGCGGCCAGGGCTGGGGCTACTGCGTCTTCGGCAAGGTGGTCGAGGGCATGGACGTGGTGGACAAGATCGAGGGCGTCAAGACCGGCAGCAAGGGCTTCCACCAGGACGTGCCTGCCGACGATGTGGTGATCCAGAAGGCCGAAGTCGCCTGAGATGGACCGCCCCCACGCTCACTTCGTTCGAGGAGTGCCGGCTTTGCACAACCGGCCCGTTGCGCAGGCGCTGAGCGGTGCTCCGCGAAACCCCTGCTTCACCCCCCCAAGGGGGCGCCCAGCGCCCTTCGGGCGGCCGGGCGGTCGCTGACACGACAGGCCGGCGATGACCTCATACTTCATCTCCGACCTCCATCTCTGCCCGAGCCGGCCGCACATCAATCGGCTTTTTCTCGATTTCCTGGCAGGCCCGGCACGACAGGCCGAATCGCTCTATATCCTTGGCGACCTGTTCGAATACTGGGCGGGCGACGACGATCTCGACGACCCCTTCAACGCCGGCATCTGCGCTGCGCTGCGCACATTGTCAAAATCCGCCGTGCCGATTTTCTTCATGGCGGGCAACCGCGACTTCCTCGCCGGTGAAGGATTCGCACGCGCAGCCGGCCTGTCCCTGCTGCCCGAACCAGCCATCATCGACGTGCAGAACACGCGCACGCTGCTGATGCATGGCGACACGCTGTGCACCGATGACGACGCCTATCAGGCTTTTCGCACCGAAGTGCGCTCGTTGGACTGGCAACAGGCCTTCCTCGCCCTGCCTTTGGCCCATCGCAAGAGCCAGATCGAGGCGTTGCGGCGTGAAAGCGAAGCGCAAAAGCAAGTCAAACCGATGCAGATCATGGACGTGAATCCGGCCGCCGTCCTGCAGACACTGACTTTTCACCAATGCACCAGACTCATACACGGTCACACCCATCGACCAGCCCATCACACTTTTGCCGCCGATGGCAAACCCTGCGAGCGCTGGGTGCTGCAAGACTGGTACGAAACCGGCAGTTATCTCACCTGCGACGAGAGCGGCTGCCGGCAGATCACGTTCGCTTAAACCAGCGCCAACCCACGTGCCAGATCGGCCTGAAGGTCCGCCACGGATTCAAGACCGACGGCCACGCGCAACAGGCTTTCACGAATACCCGAGGCAGCACGCGCTTCCGCGCTGATGCGGCCATGAGTGGTGCTCGACGGGTGGGTGATGGTGCTCTTGGTATCGCCCAGGTTGGCGGTGATCGAGATCAGTCGCGTGGCATCGACCACCCGCCACGCCTGCTCGCGCCCCCCCTTCACGTCAAAGGACAGGATGGCCCCACCGGATTTCTGCTGGCGCTTGGCCAGCTCATGCTGCGGATGCGTAGGCAGGCCGGGGTAATAAACCCGCGCCACCTGCGGCTGCGCTTCCAGCCAGAGCGCGAGTTCCAGGGCATGGGTTGATTGTGCTTCCATGCGGATACGCAGGGTTTCCAGGCCTTTCAGGATGATCCACGCGTTGAATGGGGAAATGCAGGGGCCTGCCGTGCGGAGAAACTTGAACACTTCATCGGTGAGCTCCTTGCGCCCCACCACCGCACCGCCCAGAACGCGGCCCTGGCCATCGAGGTATTTGGTCGCTGAATGGATCACCAGATCGGCACCCAGATTCAGCGGGCGCTGCAAAGCCGGCGAGCAGAAACAGTTGTCCACTGCCAGCAGGGCACCGCCGTCCTGTGCGACCCGGGCCAGTGCTGAGATATCGAATACCTCGGTAAGTGGATTGGATGGCGTTTCGATGAAGACGAGTTTGGTCTGCGGTCGCAGCGCAGCCCGAAATGCCTCGGGATCGACCGAAGCGACAAACGTGGTATCGATGCCGAATTTCGAGAGAATGCCTTCGAACAACTGTTGGGTGGCGCCGAACATCCCCCGCGAGGCAACGATGTGCTCGCCAGCCTTCATGAGGGCCATGACAGTCGACAGGATGGCAGCCATGCCGCTTGCCGTGGCAATGCAGGCTTCGCCGCCTTCAAGTGCGGCAAGTCGCTCCTGCAGCATGCTGACAGTGGGATTGGAAAAGCGGCCATAGACGAAGCCGGCTTCTTCACCGGAGAAACGGGCTGCCGCCTGGGCAGCGTTATCAAAGACAAAGCTCGAGGTGAGATAAAGTGCCTCGGCATGCTCGTTGAACTGGCTGCGCTGGATGCCCGCACGCACTGCCAGCGTGTCCAGATCGAATTCATTATCCATTTTCCAACCCCGCAAAATAAAAAACCCGGCGCAGCTGAGCGACCGGGTTTTTCCCTCGCTTTAGCCGCATTTATTAGGCGCCCGCAAGCTGAAATCAAATCGGCGCAGTTGGGAAGCTACTCTTGGTTCAAGCTCCTGTCAATCCGACACGACGAGGTTGAGGTCGAGCTGGGCCACCTCGCCGTCTTCACCGCTCAGCTTGCCGTCACTTCGCTGATTCTCGACGCTGCTAAGGTATTCGGCGGTAACGTCACCGGTAATGTAGCAACCATCAAAGCAGGATGTCTCGAAGACGGTGATGGATGGATTGAGCGAATGCACTGCCGCCTTCAACGCATCGATGTCCTGGTAAATCAGGCCGTCGGCGCCGATCTCGCGGCAGATTTCCTCGTCGCTGCGATCGCTGGCAATAAGCTCGTGGCGCGACGGCATGTCGATGCCGTAGACGTTGGCGAACCGCACCGGCGGCGCAGCCGAGGCGAAATAAACCTTGCGCGCGCCGGCATCGCGGGCCATTTGCACGATCTCCCTGCTGGTGGTGCCGCGCACGATGGAGTCATCCACCAGAAGCACGCTCTTGCCGCGGAATTCCTGGGCAATGGTATTGAGCTTTTGCCGCACCGACTTCCGCCGCTCGGCCTGGCCGGGCATGATGAACGTACGGCCGATGTAGCGGTTCTTTACGAACCCTTCGCGGTAGGGCAAGTTAAGTCGGCTGGCCAGTTCCATGGCTGACGGCCGGCTGGAATCGGGGATCGGTATGACCGAGTCGATTTCGATGTGCGGCAGCGTGTGGCGAATCTTCTCCGCCAGATGCTCCCCCATCTTGACACGGCTTTCGTATACGGAAATGCCGTCAATGAGCGAATCCGGCCGCGCCAGATAGACGAACTCGAAAATGCAGGGTGCGCGCAGGGTGCGTTCTGCGCACGGCTTGCTGTGGAAGTTGCCCTGGATGTCGATGAGTACGGCTTCGCCCGGCGCCACGTCGCGCATGATCTGGAAGCCCAGCGTGTCGAGCGCAACGCTTTCCGAAGCGACCAGGTATTCGTTGCCGGCAGGCGTCACGTTGCGGCCGATGATCAGGGGACGAATGCCATAGGGATCGCGAAAGGCGAGCAGCCCATAACCCGCGATCATGGCCACCACGGCATAGGCGCCACGCACGCGCCGGTGCACGCCGGCAACCGCCTTGAAGATGGTTTCGGCGTCGAGCTGGTATTTGGTCGCTGCAGCCTGCAGTTCATGCGCCAGCACATTGAGCAGCACTTCCGAGTCGGAATTGGTGTTGATGTGGCGCAGATCCTGCAGGAACATCTCGCGCTTGAGCTGTTCGGCATTGGTCAGGTTGCCGTTATGGGCGAGCATCAGGCCGAATGGCGAGTTCACGTAGAAGGGCTGGGACTCGGCGGAGTTGTGGGCCGAGCCGGCCGTCGGGTAGCGGCAATGGGCGATGCCCCAGTTGCCCTGCAGGCTGCGCATGTTGCGCGTGCGGAAGACGTCGCGCACGAATCCCGGCCCCTTGTGCATGTGGAACGCACCGGTTTCCGCCGTGGCAATGCCAGCGGCATCCTGGCCGCGGTGCTGGAGCACCTGCAGGCCGTCATAGAGAAGCTGGTTTACCGGCGTCGTCGCAACGACACCCAGGATTCCGCACATGTTTCACCTATAGCGTATGCGCTTCGCCACGGCGTCAGGCAGCCAGGGTTTGGCGGCCAGCACCGCGGTTTCCAGCGGCGGCGCCAACCAGGCCTGCCGCCACCACGCCTGCTGCGGCAGCACCGTAAGACCGCCAATCAGCACACCCAACACCACCACCAGCCCACCCCGCGCGATACCAAACACAGCGCCAAGGAACCGGTCCAACGGGCCCAGCCCGATCGCTCGCAACAACTTTGACAGGGCAACGCGCAACAGGGCCACTGCCACCAGCACGGCCAATACGATCACGGCAAATGCGGCAGCATACTGCCATGCCGGTTCCATGAGCCAGTCGCCGAAGACCGGCGCCATGTCCGGTGCCAAGGCGCGCCCCGCCAAAAGCGCCGCCACCCATGCTGCCAGCGCGAGCACCTCACTGACCAGCCCTCGCCAGGCGCCAATCAAGACCGATCCGGCGACAATCGCCAGTACTGCGTAATCGAATACTGTCACTGCGGCTTACTTCTGTGCGACAACGCCATCCACTCCGATACGCTTGATGCGCTCTCGGGCTGACTCGGCGGATTCCTTGCTTGGGAAGGGGCCGGCACGCACACGGGTCCTGTTGGCACCATCTGGCGAAGGCAGCACTTCCGTATAGAAATTGTAGCCCTGCTGCTTGAGCTTTGCCGTCAAGTTGCGCACATTCGCCTGGTCACGGTAGGCGCCCAGCTGGACGATCCATTGCTCACCATTGTCGGCCGCCTGGGCAGGCTTGGCCTTGGCTTCCTCAGGTTTTTTTGCCGGCGACCTGTCAGTGGCCGGGGCGGCCGACGTGATCTCGGGCGATTTGCTCGCCGGAGCAGCGGGTTGTGCTTCAGCTGCGGTAGAAGTCGATTTCTGTTCCCCTTTGGGATCCGGCAATTTTTCCGGCTTGGCTTTGGCGGCAGCCTCCTTGGCGGGCTTGGCTTCCGCCGGGGTGGTGGACGGCAATGGCGTCGGGGTCGCCCCTGGCTTGACTGGCAGGATGCGGGAAGTAAATGCTCCTGAATCCTGGGCTGGAATGCGGATCTGGATGTCCTGCACAGGCTGCTTGGGTGCCTGATCCATGACCATCGGCAGCATGATCGCGGCCAGCATCGCCAGTGCAATGGCGCCTACCAGACGGCGGCGGGCGCGCTTCTTCAGCTCAAGTTGTGCGTCGTTTTCGCTCATCGTCTATCGCGTGCAGCACACCGGCCACGGTGAGGAAGGAACCGAAGGCCACAATTCTATCATTTTCCCCCACCCTATCCTTCGCCGCGCGATAGGCTTCATCGGGCGAATCGAAGCACGCCTCGGCATGAATGCCGTGTTCTGCCAGCATCCGGGCCAATGTTCCGGCCGTCGTCCCGCGCGGCCCCGGCAGAGACACCAAAAGCCAGCGGTCAATGCGCTGCCTGACACGCTCGATGACTCCTGCCACATCCTTGTCTGACAATATCCCGAAAATGGCCCAGGTTTCGGAATAGAAGGCTGCATTTGCCAAATAAGTGCCCAAGTTGTCAGCCAGGACCCCGGCTGCCTGGGGATTGTGGGCGACATCCAGTACCACTGCCGGGCGGCCGGGCAACACCTGGAAGCGCCCAGGCAATTCAACCTCGATCAGCCCGCGACGGATGTCCTGCATGGAAACGGGCAAACGGTCAGCCAGCGCCTCCAGTCCGACAATCGCAGTACTGGCATTCGCCAACTGGATGGCCCCGCGCAAGGCGGGATAAGCCAACCCGCCACGTCTTCCGCGCTTTCCCCAGTAGGTCCACTGTCCTTCTTCGGCCGTAAAGCCAAAGTGTTTACCCGATTCCTGCAGGTCGGCACCAATGCCGACGGCGTGGTCAATCAGGCTTCGTGGTGGCTGAGCATCGCCGACAATGGCCGGCCGGCCGGATCGAAAAATGCCCGCCTTCTCGAAACCAATCGCCTCCCGCGTATCGCCGAGATAATCCATGTGGTCAAGACCAACCGAAGCGACGATGGCGCAATCAGCGTCAAAGGCATTCACTGCATCCAGCCGTCCGCCCAGGCCGACTTCGAGGATGACGGCATCGACGTCGGCCTCAGCGAATGCCTGCCAGGCCGCCAGCGTGCCGAATTCGAAATAAGTGAGGAGGATATCGCCGCGCGCGTCCTCCACCCTGGAAAATGACTCGCTCAGCATTGCATCGGACGCCTGGAAACCGCCGATGCGCACCCTTTCGTTGTACGTGAGCAGATGCGGCGAGGTATACAAGCCCACCCGGTAACCGGCGCTGAGCAATATGCGCTCGAGCATGGCGCAGGTGGAACCTTTGCCATTTGTGCCACCAACGGTGATCACCGGTACCTTCTGACTGCAGGTGAGCCTGCGTTTGACCTGCAGCACACGGTCCAAACCCATTTCGATCGGCCGCGCATGCAGGCGCTCGATGTGGTCGAGCCAGTCATGCAACTGATAGTGGCGAGTATTGGGTGAAAGGTGCATTGCCGGAGCAGGCTGCCGCCTGCCCGATATCAGACTGCCGGAATTTTCTGCAGCAGGGAAAGCAACGAAGCCAGCTTGTCGCGCATCTTGCGCCGATCGACGATCATGTCGATCGCGCCTTTTTCCAGCAGGAACTCCGCCCGCTGAAAGCCTTCCGGTAACTTTTCCCGTACCGTCTGCTCAATGACACGCGGGCCGGCAAAGCCGATCAGCGCTCCCGGTTCAGCCATCACTACGTCGCCGACGAAGGCAAAGCTGGCCGAGACACCGCCCATGGTCGGGTCAGTCAGGATGGATATGAAGGGCAGACGGTTGGCGGACAATTGCGTAAGCGCTGCCGTGGTCTTGGCCATCTGCATCAGGGAAAACAGCCCCTCCTGCATGCGCGCGCCGCCCGAGGCCGTAATGCAGACAAAAGGCATCTGTTGCTCGACTGCCATGCGAACACCTCTGACAAATCGTTCGCCAACCACTGAGCCCATCGAGCCACCCATGAAGTCGAACTCGAAAGCCGCTATGACCGTCGGCAAGGTCTTTATGGCTCCCTGCATCACAACCAACGCGTCGCCCTCGCCGGTCTCTTCCACCGCTGCATTGAGCCGGTCCGGATAACGCCTGCTGTCCTTGAACTTGAGCGGGTCGACCGGAAGCACTTCGGCTCCGATCTCGAAGCGACCTTCCGCGTCCAGCAGAAGGTCGAGCCGGGCACGGGCGTCCAGGCGATGATGGTGGGCGCACTTGGGACAGACATTGAGATTCTTCTCGAGATCCGAGCTGTACAGTGTGGCTTCGCATTTAGGACATTTGCACCAAAGGCCCTCGGGAATCGACTTCTTGGCGCCTTCTGCGCGCTTGATCTTGGGAGGAAGCAGCTTTTGCAGCCAACTCATCGCACCGCCTCCCGTGAAACAGCCAACTCGTCCATGGCGCTGCGGATGCCGCGAAGGAAATCCGCAACATTGGCGGCAACCTGCTCGTGCGGACTCTTTTCTATCTCTTCAATGATACGGCTACCGATCACCACGGCATCGGCCACTGCAGCAATGCGTCGTGCGCTTTCCGCATCGCGAATGCCAAACCCGACTCCCACGGGCATGCCGACTTTCTGCCGGATCACAGGAATGCGCCGCGCCACCTCGTCGAGGTCGAGATGCCCGGCTCCGGTGACGCCCGTTAAAGAAACATAGTAGATGTAGCCGCTGCCTACCGCAGCGACCTGACCGAAGCGTTCATCCGTAGAAGTCGGCGCCAGCAGGAAGATGGGATCGATGCCGACCGCCTTGAGCTTCGTTGCAAATTCGCCGCACTCCTCCGGCGGATAGTCCACCACCAGCACGCCATCCACCCCGGCCTGTTTCGCCTCGGCAGCGAAGGCGCCCACCCCCATCGCTTCGATCGGATTCGCATACCCCATCAGTACCACCGGCGTAGATACATCGCCAGCACGGAACTCACGCACGATGGCCATCACCTGGCGCAACGACATACCGTGCTTGAGTGCGCGTTCCGAGGCGCGCTGGATGGTCGGCCCATCTGCCATCGGATCAGAAAAAGGCACGCCCAGTTCGAGGATGTCCGCGCCCCCTTCCACCAGGGCACGCATCAAAGGCAGGGTCATTGCCGGATCGGGATCGCCGGCGGTAATGAAGGGAATCAGCGCCTTGCGCCCCTGACCTGCAAGTTTTTCGAAAGTGCCCTTGATGCGTGACATCAGAACTCGATCCCTGATTTTTCGGCAACCGTATGCATGTCCTTGTCGCCGCGGCCGGAAAGATTGACCAGTAAAAGCTTGTCCTTCGGCAGCATCGGCGCCAACTTGGCGGCATATGCCAGAGCATGCGCCGATTCCAGCGCCGGAATGATCCCCTCGCAGCGGCACAGCGCGTGGAAGGCAGCGAGGGCTTCGTCATCGGTCACCGCGACGTAATCGGCGCGGTGGCTGTCCTTCAGCCAGGCATGCTCCGGGCCGACGCCGGGATAATCGAGGCCGGCGGATATCGAGTGTGTCTCGCTGATCTGGCCATTCTCGTCCTGCAGCAGGTAAGTGCGGTTGCCATGCAGCACGCCCGGCCTACCGGCGATGAGCGAAGCGGAATGACGGCCGCTCTCGAGTCCGAAACCGGCCGCCTCGACCCCCACCAGCCTTACCGTCTCGTCCGGGATGTAGTCGAAGAAGATGCCCATGGCGTTGGAGCCGCCGCCGACGCAGGCAATCACATAGTCCGGTTGGCGCCCGGCCAGCTCCGGCATCTGCACCCGGCATTCCTCGCCAATGACCGCCTGGAAGTCGCGCACCATCATCGGGTAGGGATGCGGGCCCGCCACCGTGCCGATGATGTAGAAGGTGTTGCCGACATGGGTCACCCAGTCGCGCATCGCCTCGTTGAGGGCATCCTTCAGCGTCTTCGAACCGGATTCCACCGGCACCACGCTGGCGCCCAGCAGCTTCATGCGGTAGACATTGGCGGCCTGACGCTTGACGTCTTCCGAGCCCATGTAGACCACGCATTCCATGCCGTAGCGAGCCGCCACCGTGGCTGTGGCCACGCCGTGCTGCCCCGCGCCGGTTTCGGCAATGACTCGCGGCTTGCCCATGCGCCGGGCAAGCATCGCCTGGCCGATGCAGTTGTTCACCTTGTGCGCGCCGGTGTGGTTGAGATCCTCGCGCTTGAGATAGATCTGCGCCCCGCCGAGGAGTTCCGACCAGCGCCTGGCATGATAAATGGGGCTGGGACGGCCGACGTAATGCTTCAGTTCGTACTCGAACTCGGCCTTGAAGGCGGGGTCCGTCTTGGCCACGGCATAGGCTGCTCGCAGCTCATCGAGTGCCTCGATCAGCGTCTCGGCAACGAAAGTGCCGCCGTAGGGGCCGAAGTGGCCCCGCGCGTCAGGCAGGCTGTAGGGCACTTCCAGCTTCCCCATCTCTCACTCCAGAAATGAACGCTGCGATTTTCGCCGCGTCCTTGCTCCCCTTGGCCGCTTCCACCCCGCTACTGACATCCACGGCCCACGGCCGCACGGTACGCACTGCCTGTGCCACATTGCCAGCATCCAGGCCGCCGGACAGAATGAACGGCCTGGGCAGACCGGACGGGATCAGCGACCAGTCGAATGTCCTGCCGCCACCGCCAAAGCCATCGACAAAGGCATCGAGCAGCAGGCCCTGCGCGGAGGGATACGAACCGGCGTATTTTACCAAATCAAGGCCTGGCCTGACCCGCGCCGCCTTTATGTATGGGGCATGGAAGGAGCGACAGAATGACTCCTCCTCGTCTCCATGGAATTGCAGCAACTGGATCGGCACCGCTTCCATGACACGCCGCACCGCGAGCTTCGATTCATTCACGAACAACCCGACGAGCGTCACAAAGGGCGGCACCATGCGCGCGATTTCCCAAGCCTGCTCAATGCTCACATGGCGCGGACTGGCCGCATAGAAGACCAGGCCGAGGGCGTCTGCGCCGAGCTCGACTGCGGCGCGAGCATCCTCGACGCGGGTAATGCCGCAGATCTTGATGCGGGTTCTATGCAAGCTGGAGGTCGACTGGATCGAAAGGCGCGATGATACGGCCATTCATGGGCAACTGCCAGCGTGCCTCGTACTCGACGCCGGACAGATACAGGCCGGACGGAGAAAACGTTGGTGCCGACAATCGGCGTTCCCGGCCATCGACCAGTTCGGAAATCCAGCCTGGCGGATGGGCGCCCTTGCCGACATAGACCAGAGCGCCCACCAAATTTCGCACCATGTGATGCAAAAAAGCGCTGGCACAGAAGTCGAAGACAATGAGATCGCCCTGACGGCATACATCTGCCCTGTGCAGCGTCTTCACTGGCGACTTGGCCTGGCACCCTGCGGCACGAAACGCTGAGAAATCCTTCTCTCCCACAAGCAGTGCCGCGCCAGCGCGCATGGCCTCGGTGTCGAGCGGCAGGTGGAACCAACCGACCCTTCCATGGCAAAGAGCTGGCCGTACGGCGTGGTTGTAAAGGATATAGCGATAACTGCGCGAAATAGCGGAAAAGCGCGCATGGAAATCGTCCGGCACCCCACGCGACCAGCGCACTGCGATGCAGGCCGGCAGGTGTGCATTTACCCCGCGCACCCAGGCGTTCTCCGGTCTGTCTGTCGGCGGATTGAAATGCGCCACCTGCGCCAGGGCATGCACTCCTGCATCGGTACGGCCAGCGCACGCTACCCGGACCGGCTCACATGCAATTTTAGCCAGGGCGCATTCCAGGGCATCCTGGACGGTATTCCCGGCGGGCTGGGTCTGCCAGCCGGCAAATGGCGTGCCGTCGTATTCCAGGCCCAGCGCGATTCTCACGATGCAACCCGATTGAAGACAAGGACAGCCAAAGTCAGTCCCGTCAGCACGGCGTAATCAATCGATGAAAGCCTAATCCGGCGCAGACTGACCTGCCTGGTTTCTTGACCCGCGTCAGCACCCTCCAGCCACTCCCGCCAGTGCCGGCTGGGAGGAGATTGCTCGACATATTGCAAGACCAGCAATAACCGCATGGCCACTCGGCCACGATCCAGTCCAATCCAGGCCAAAGGAAGAATCAATCCGTGCAGACCGGCCACCAGTCCTTCCACTCCAGTCATTTGCAGCAGCACCGCCAGCGTCGCCAACACAAAGAGGAGTCGCATCAAATGCTCGATGCCCTGGCGCACACCCTCCTCCGTCGGCCCGAGGCCGCCCAGTGCCGGTAGCAAATACACGCCCGGGGTGGCCAACGCGAAGATCACAATCAGCGAGACAATCAGCCAGCGGGTACGCATCAGAAGCACACCAAGGCGCTGTGACGAAAACCATGTGCCGGCGGCCAATGCGGAGGCACAAGCCAGGGACAGGCCGCTCAGAGGCAAGCGTTGTACAAGCGCAGCCAACACGCCCCAGACGATGAGGCGAACTGTCGGATGAAGCATGGGGAATGTTTGAGCATGACGGGGAGCGTTGCGCCCCCCGTCCAGCGGTTCAGCTCAGTTTGGCAAGCAGACCTTGCGCCTTGGCCTGCTGCTCGGCATTGCCTTCTTTCGCCACTTCGGTCAGCAACTCGCGTGCACCCTCCTTGTCGCCCATCTCCTCATAGGCTTTCGCCAGTTCCAGCTTGGTTGCCACCTCATCCCCATCGGCGGGTTCGGCTGCGGCAGGTTCTCCGAGATCCAGGCTGATTGCGCCCAGATCAATCTCGGCCTTCGGCTCAGCTTTGGGCGAGAGAGGCGCGCCAATGTTGAAGTCGAAATCAAGCGCACTGCCCCCCGCAATGGTTTTCTCCAGATCGACCACCTTGGAGGAACCCGATGCGTCGGGTGCGGCGGGCTCTCCAAGATCGAGATCGAAATGCAGACCCTCATCGGCAGTGGCCGCAGGAGTTTCGTCGAGCTTGAGGTCAATCGACAAATCGGCTGCCGGATTTTGCGAAGTCCTGTTCGCACCCATGACCATGGTCGCTTCAGGATTGAACTCAGCGGGCTTGTTCTCCGTCGGCTTGAAATCCAGACCGAGATCGAAGTCCAGCCCGGAAGATGCCTCTGCTGCCGGTTCGGCTGCGACTGCAGGCTTCTGCCGAGATGTTTGCGGAATGGATACCTCCGTCGCGGCAGGCGCCCCCAGATCGAGATCGAAATCCAGCGCGGCCGCAGCGGGCATCTCGGTGGTTGTTTCCGCAGGTCTTTCCAGGACAACTGTCGCGGCGCCCTTTTCCACAGCCTCGGATATCTGGCTCAGCTCGCCCGGCATGGTCCATGTGTCGCGCAACTGCTTCTCACCCGCAGGCACGATGACCGTCGTATCCGTATGGATGGTTTGCTTTTCGCCCATTGCAGCGCCGCCGTATAACGGGTTGGCCGGGTCGAGTTTCATTCCCATTGCAGCCGCTTTTTCCCAGTCACCCCCAACGCCCCCGGTCTGCGCATACAGATCGCTGGCCAAGGTTTCAAACTGCTTGTTGTTCTTGCGACCCGCGTAAATCTCCAGCAGCTTGACGTGGATCGCGGTACGGGTCGGATCAGTCTTCAGTGCATCAAGCAGAATCTCCTCGGCCTGCGCGTCTCGCCCGTAGGCCATGTACACGTCTGCCTCGGCCACCGGGTCGACGCCCTCGTCGGCATCAATGGCGCTGATGGAGGCCTGGCTGAAGTCAGTCGCCATCGAACTGCCCGTGGTGTCGACGCTCTGGCCGCCGGTGGCGCCAAAGACGGAATTCGCCGTGAGGTTGGCCGTCGTCGTGGGCGGGGCCTCGCCCCCCTCCTCCTGCTGCTTCTGGCGCCGGCGATAGGCAATATAACCAAGCAGGCCCAGCACCAGCACGCCGCCACCGAGGATGGCTGGATTGCCCACCAACTCCTCAAGGAAATCCGGCTCAGGCGGGGGCGGCGGCGGAGGAGTCTTTTTGGGCGCGGGTTTCGGCGCTTCAGCCGGTTTGGGAGCCTCGACAGGCTTGGCCATTTCTACGGGCTTCGCCGCTTCAGCCGGTTTTTCGCCTTCGGCAGGCTTGGCGGGCTCAACAGGTTTCTCAACCGGCTTCTCGACAACAGCCGGCGCGGCCTCCGGAACCTTGGCTGGGGCGGCAGGCACAGGAGGCGCCTCGACCTTCTTGGCCTCGGGTACAGGTGCCGCCTTTGCTGCTGCCTGCTTCTCCAGCTCAGCCATGCTCTGGCTCTTCAGTTCGACCAGCTCCTGCAGTTTCTTGAGGTTCTTCTCGAGCTCTGCCTGGCGCGACTGCGCTTCCTTGAGGGCTCGATCCTTGGCAACCAGATCTTCCTCCAGCGCAGCAATCTTGCCCTGCGCAACACGCGTGTCCTTGGCCGTCTCTGCCTTGGAAACCTGCAACTGATCTTTCCCCTCGGCCGGCACAGGTGCCTTGTCCTCGACTTTTGTGCCGATCTTGCCAGTTGCAAGCTGCTTGGCAATCTCTTCCTTTTGCGGCTCCGCGCCGGCGACGGCTGCTGCGAGCTTCTGTCGATAGGTATTGAAATCCGTGGTATGAACCGAAATGGTTTTCCGCGCATCGCGGATATCCACTGCCGCAACCGCATCACGGTCGGGAATGTCAAGGATCTTGCCCGCCTTCAGGCGGTGCATATTGTTGCCGATGAAGGCATCCTTGTTGCTGCTGAAAATCGCAACCAGCATCTGATCCAGGCTGACCCCGGCGTATTGCGTCTCTGCGGCAATCTTGCGCAGATACTCTCCCTTTTTCACCTCCCGGCCCTGCGAATCTCCAGCCTGCTTGGTGCCATCGGGCTGTTTTGCCAGCAGCTTTTCATCCACCGGAGCAGCGGCACGCACTTCCGGCTGTTTGGTGGGCATCACAGGAGACGGTTGCGCCGCAGGGACACCATCCCGTTTATCGACAGGGGCTGCGACGGGCTTGCGCACCAGGACTTCAGGTGCTGGATCAAGCAGAAAAGTGTACTCGCGCACCAAGCGCCCGGCAGTCCAGTGCAATTCGATCAGCAAGTCCAGAAAGGGTTCGTTGATCGGGCGATCCGTCGTCATGCGGATGATCGGTTGACCGCTCGTCCGCTTGTCGATAACCAGCTTTACGCTGGAGAGTACCGGAACGAACTCGATGCCGGCCTGCTTGAAGGCGTCATGTGAGGCAAGACGCGCTGACAGCGAAGAGAGTTCCTCACGGGAAGCAGTCAGTTCAACCTCTGCGCGGAGGGGCTGTCCCAGTGCGGAAAGCACCGTGATCTTGCCCAAGCCTGCAGCGTTCGCGCATATTGGCAGAACAGTCAATGACGCCGCCAGCATGGATGCCTTGAATGAGAGTCTCAGGTATTTTTTATGCACCGCGTCCCCCTCGCGGAAGTATCCGAACAAGTAACATAACATCATGATGTTAGCTATGCAAGCTAAACTTCCTTATTACATATTGGCAAAAGTCGGCATGAAATCAACCAGTTTTTGATGGACAAGCACCCCCTTGCCTGACCTAACAGCAGATTATTTTTTTCCTGAAAGGCCGGGGAGCGAATCCGGCCTTGGCGCAGTTCAAGCTTCGAGCAATATACGCAGCATGCGGCGCAAGGGTTCTGCCGCACCCCACAGCAACTGATCGCCGCAGGTGAATGCTCCCATGTAGTGTGGGCCCATGTTGAGCTTGCGCAGGCGCCCTACCGGAACCGCCAGCGTGCCGGTCACCGCAGTCGGCGTCAACTCCCGAATGGTAATGTCGCGGTGATTCGGCACGACCTTCACCCAAGCATTCGACTCCGAGATCATGCCCTCAATCTCGTCCAGCGGAATCTCCTGCCTGAGTTTCAGAGTCAACGCCTGGCTGTGGCAACGCATGGCACCGACTCGCACGCAGATGCCGTCAATGGGAACTGGATTGGTCTCGCGGCCGAGTATCTTGTTGGTTTCGGCCTGACCCTTCCATTCCTCGCGACTCTGGCCGTTCTCCAGTTCCTTGTCGATCCAGGGTATCAGGCTGCCCGCAAGCGGTACGCCGAAGTTCGACTTCGGGAACGCATCCTCGCGCAGGATGCCTGCCACTTCCCGATCAATATCGAGAATCGCCGAGGCAGGATCGTCGAGCAAGCCCTTCGCCACGCGATGCACTTCACCCATCTGCGTCAGCAACTCTCGCATGTTCTGCGCGCCAGCACCGGATGCTGCCTGATAGGTCATTGCGCTCATCCATTCGACGAGGTCGCGCTGATAGAGTGCGCCAACCGCCATCAGCATCAGGCTGACCGTACAATTGCCGCCGACCCAGTTGCGCCCGCCACGCATCAGCGCGTTCTTGATCACATCGAGATTGACCGGGTCGAGGATGATGACCGCATCATCCTTCATGCGCAGCGAGGAGGCGGCATCGATCCAGTGGCCATGCCACCCTGCAGAGCGCAGGCGTGGGAAAACCTCGCCGGTGTAATCGCCGCCCTGACAGGAGATGATGATGTCCATCGCCTTTAGCGCTTCGACATCCCTGGCGTCCTGCAGCACCGGCACATCGCCGCCTACGGCAGGTCCCTTGCCCCCCACTTGCGAGGTTGTAAAGAACACCGGCTCGACCAGGTCGAAATCCCGCTCTTCCACCATGCGCTGCACCAGCACGGAACCGACCATGCCGCGCCAGCCAACTAGGCCCACTCGTTTCATTTCTGTTTCCCAATATCCCGATTGATCCCTACAGCACCGCAATCACCGCGTCGCCCATTTCCCTGGTGCCAACCAGCTTCATGCCTGCCTCATGGATATCTCCAGTGCGCAAGCCTTGCTGTAGCACCTTCTTTACTGCCGCTTCGACGCGTCCGGCGGCTGCTTCCTGGCCAAAGGTGTACCGCAACATCATCGCCGCAGAGAGAATGGTCGCCAACGGATTGGCCACCCCCTTGCCAGCAATGTCCGGCGCCGAACCGTGAATCGGTTCGTACAGGCCCTTGCCTTTCTCATCGAGCGAAGCCGAAGGTAGCATGCCGATGGACCCTGTCAGCATCGAAGCCTCGTCGGAAAGAATGTCGCCGAACATATTGCCCGTCACCATGACGTCGAACTGCTTGGGGTTCCGCACCAGTTGCATGGCGGCATTGTCCACAAGCATGTGCGACAACTCCACGTCAGGGTAGTTCTTTGCCTCGTCAGTAACCACGTCACGCCACAACTGGGTGCATTCCAGTACGTTCATTTTATCGACCGAGCACAGGCGGCGTGAGCGCTTTCGCGCCGCCTCGAAGGACACCCGCGCGATGCGCCGGATCTCGCTCTCCGAGTAAATCATGGTATTGATGCCGAACTTTTCTCCATTGCGGACCTCGATGCCGCGCGGCTCGCCGAAGTAGATATCACCGGTCAGCTCACGCACGATGAGGATGTCCAGCCCGGCCACCACCTCGGGCTTGAGCGAGGAGGCGTTGGCCAACTCGGGATAGAGCACTGCGGGACGCAAATTGGCAAAAAGACCCAGATCCTTGCGGATGCCAAGCAGACCGCGCTCCGGACGCTGCTCACGCGGCAGAATATCGTATTGCGGACCGCCGACGGCGCCAAGCAGGACTGCATCGGCTTCACGAGCGAGTTTTCGAGTCGCCTCGGGATAAGGAGCGCCCGCCGCATCCACCGCGCACCCTCCCAGCAGAGCCGTTTCCATCTCCAGCCTGATGCCGTCCTGGCGCAGTGCCTCAAGCACGCGCACCGCTTGGGCGATGATTTCGGGGCCGATGCCGTCACCGGGCAATACACAAACTTTCATTCGAATCCTTTCAATTGCGAAAATCGCCCACTGCGTGGCGCCGACAGATACCGGCGTGGGTGCGTTGCCTTACTTGGCGACCTTCTCTACGGCCTTGCCGCCGGCCTGGATATCCTTCCCGACGCCCTGCACAGTATTGCAGCCTGCCAATGCAAGCAGCGCGATAAAGGACAACATCAATTTCAGTCCCCCCATGATTCCATCCTTTCCAAAAAACACTCATGCTTTCACAAGAAATGCCGTAATAGGCATTGAGTTACGGTATCGCTCAAGGTGTCTTGCCGGAACCCGGTCGGCAAGACGCGTACCTTTTTGAAAGCATTTGAATTATATCGAAATCAAGCCTGCAATGCCGCGCCGCAGCAGGCCTCGCCATGAGGCATTTGATGAATGCAGCAACCTTGACCATCGGCCTGATCCTTTTGGTGGCGGCCGTCGCATCGGCTTATCTCCATGCCGGCCAGCGCAAGCAACGCCAGGCCATTGCGAACACCCGGCGCATCGCACATGCGGTTAAAGAGTATTTCGCCCGCAGCAGCGTCGAGGTCAGCGCCCAATGCCTTCACACGAATGGTTGCTTTCTGATCCTTGTCGAATCCGAACCGCTCAAGCGCTTCCGCTATTCACATATCGTCGAGGCTTCTCTCATCAGTCACGTGGAGAAGGCGCTGGGCTTGCATGCCGACCGCGTTTTCTGGCGCTTTCCCCTTCCGGTCGGCACCACTTCTCCCCGGGATACGGTGGATATCAAACCCCCTGCGCTTGAAGACGATTACATCATCCAGGGCATCCGCGAGGCAAACAACAAGCCCGGCTACCACGTCGCCGAGGACTCCTGGGATCAATTCGAAAAAGCGCAGCAAGGTCGGGATGCTATGCCGCCATCCTTGCAAATCGAGGACGCCAAGGACGATCGCGGCAGGTGATCGCCGAAATCGCGACACTCGATCTTCACAGCGTGACTTTTCCTCCTGGCAATCCCCAGCCGCGCCAGAGAATGATCATGCCGACGAAGGCAAAGATCGCGCTCAGGGAATAAGTCAGTTCCGCGCCCAGCGAATCCCAGAGCCAGCCGCTGAGCATTCCGCCCATCATGCCGCCGGCACCGAAAGAAATGCTGCCGTAAAGCGCCTGGCCGCGTGCCTGATGGCGGCCGGCAAACCAGCCGTTGATCGCTGCCACGGAAGCGGCATGAAAAGCGCCGAACGTTGCCGCATGCAGCAATTGCGCCAATAGGACAATCGCCAGCCACTCGACGCCCCAGCCGATCATGAGAAACCGCGCCACCGCACAGAAAAAACTGAATAGCAAGATGGTGCGAAGGTGAAAGATATGAAGAAGGCGCGGCAGGTAGAGAAAGACCATGATCTCAGCCAGCACGCCCAGCGTCCAGAGAAAACCGACCATGGTTGTGCTGTATCCGTGCTCTACCAGATAAATCGAGTAGAAAACATACAGCGCGCCATGTGAGGCGGCCATGAAGAAACAGGCGGCAAACAGGGCTTTCACTTCCCGCCGGCGCAGAATGTCCCCGATCGGCAGGCGGTCGGTCTCGTGCCGTTCTTCACGTTTTTCCGGAAGCGCCATGGCGCAGGCCAGGATGCCGCCGAGAATCACCAGGGAAACCCACAAGGTGGTTGCGAGGGGCAAACGGTCGAGGAGCCAACCCAGCCCCAGCACGGCCACGATGAAACCGACCGAGCCCCAGAGGCGGACCGAGCCGTAGCGGTTGGCCTGCGTGCCCAGATGGGAGAAAGTCAGCGCCTCAACCAGCGGCAGCGAGGCGCTCCAGAAGAAGGCCATCAGCGCCATGCCGACAAAAAAACCGGCAAAACTCTGCGTGAAGAAGAAGCACGAGAATCCGAAGATGCTCATCAGCGCCGCGCCACGCACGATTGGCGTCTTGGTACCCAACCGGTCGGCCAGCCAGCCCCACAGGTTCGGTGCCAGCAGGCGCATGACCTGCATCAGCGACATCAGAACGCCGATGTCCCAGGCCGAGAACGCGAGAGACTTGAGATAAAGGGTGAAGTAGGGGAAAAAGGCGCCGATGAAGGCGAAATAGAAAAAGTAGTACGCCGAGAGGCGCCAATAGGGAACCATCAGACAGAAGACGGGCGCAGGACTGCGCCCCAAGGTAACTCAGGCCTTGCGGGCGAGCAGCATGGCGTGCAGTTCGTCCTTGAGCCTGAGACGCTGCTTCTTCATGTCCTCGAGCGCGGCGTCGGTAACCGGCTCCTCGTTTTCCTCGATGCGACGGATATCCTTGTTCGCGCGGTGATACTCGTCGAAGAGTTTGGCGAAGTGGTTATTGCCCGTCTTCAGGTCATGAATGGCATCCTTGTGCTCGGGAAACTCATGATGCAGGTCGTGTTGTTGCAATTCCATGATGCTCCTTGCGTGTTTGATTGAAATCAGTCCGGCCGCGGCGATCAGGCCTCGTCCGGTTCCGGATCCTCCACCATGGCACCACGCGTCTTGCCCGCCAGTGGCGCACTGGCTGCGATTTTCGGTGTTTCGCATGTTACGTCGCCGCACTGGGCACGATGGCGCAAGGCATGGTCCATCAGAACCAGCGCCAGCATGGCCTCGGCAATCGGTGTGGCACGTATGCCGACGCAGGGATCGTGACGGCCATGCGTCTCCACCATCACAGGCTTGCCCTGCTTGTCGATGGAGCGACGTGGCAGGCGGATGCTCGATGTCGGCTTGATGGCAATGCTGACCACAATGTCCTGCCCTGTAGAGATTCCGCCGAGAATGCCGCCGGCGTTATTGGACAGGAAGCCCTCAGGGGTCAATTCATCGGAATGCTCGGTGCCCTTCTGCATCACAGAAGCAAAGCCGGCGCCGATCTCGACACCCTTGACGGCGTTGATACCCATCATGGCGTAGGCTATTTCGGCATCCAGACGATCATAAACCGGCTCACCCCAGCCGGCCGGCACGCCCTCGGCCACCACGGCAACGCGAGCCCCAACCGAGTCACCCGATTTGCGCAGTTGATCCATGTAGTCTTCCAACTTCGCCACGCTGTCGGCATCGGCGGCGAAAAAGGGGTTGCTCCGTGTTGCTTCCCAGGACTTGAACGGAATTTCTATCGGCCCGAGCTGCAGCATGCAGCCGAGAATCCTCACGCCGTAGCGCTCACCCAGCCATTTCCTGGCGACGGCGCCGGCAGCCACGCGCACTGCGGTTTCCCGCGCGGACGAACGCCCGCCGCCACGATAGTCCCGAATGCCGTATTTTTGCCAATACGTGTAATCCGCGTGCCCCGGACGGAAGGTCTCGGCGATGTTGCCGTAATCCTTGCTGCGCTGGTCTTCATTGCGGATGAGCAGCGCAATGGGCGCGCCCGTGCTGCGGCCCTCGAAAACACCCGAAAGAATCTCAACGGTGTCGGACTCCCGCCGCTGTGTGACATGGCGCGATGTGCCGGGCTTGCGCCGATCCAGTTCGGCCTGGATGTCCGCCTCGCTTAGCGCCAGCCCAGGAGGACAGCCGTCCACAACGCACCCAATGGCCGGGCCGTGCGACTCGCCAAAGGAAGTGACACAGAACAGTTTGCCAAGGGTATTGCCGGACATGGGAAGGCTGGAGTGAATTCAGCCGCAAGTTTATCATAGGGCATCTGCTCCAAGCCCCGCCCCGTACTCATGCGCAAAAGTCAGTCCCGGCAACACGGCAACAAGGCGGGCAATAAACCCGTCCCCACCGCGCCAGTGCCCAATCCATCCGTCCAGCCAACATCCCGCTGGCAGCGGATACAGCGCCATGTCTGGGACAAGGGCGGCAACAAGGGTGGTCGGAAATGAAAAAAGGCCGCCAGGCAGCCTTTTCCCGGAGAACAGGCAGTGACTACTTGGCCGCGGTCTCGTCACGCAGGGCGCGGCGCAGTATCTTGCCGACGTTGGTCTTCGGCAATTCGTCACGGAACTCGACCAGTCTGGGCACCTTGTAGCCGGTTAAATTCTTCTTGCAATGGGCGACAAGCGCTTCGGCGCTCAGGTTCGGATCCTTCTTGACGACAAAGATCTTCACGGCCTCGCCGGATTTCTCGTCCGGCACACCGACTGCCGCCACCTCCAGCACGCCTGCGTGCATGGCCACGACCGCCTCGATTTCGTTCGGGTAAACGTTGAAGCCGGAAACCAGGATCATGTCCTTCTTGCGGTCGACGATGCGCACAAAGCCCTTCTCATCCATGATCCCGACGTCGCCTGTGCGCAGGTAGCCGTCCGGCATGATGACCTTGGCGGTCTCGTCCGGACGGTTGTAGTAGCCACGCATCACCTGCGGGCCGCGCACGCAGATCTCGCCGGCTTCACCGATGGGGAGATCATTGCCCGCATCATCCCGAATGACCACTTCCGTGGAGGGAACCGGCAGACCAATGGCCCCGTTGTACTCCTTCAGGTCGAGGGGATTAATAGTCGCCGCCGGCGAAGTCTCGGTCAGACCATAGGCTTCGATCAGTGGCACACCGGTCACCTGCTTCCATTTGTCGGCCACCGCCTTTTGCACCGCCATGCCGCCGCCCAACGTGATGCACAGTCTTGAGAAATCCTGCTTGACGAAGTCCTCGTTGTTGAGCAGGGCGTTGAACAGGGTATTCACGCCGGTGATCGCCTCGTAGGGATGTGCAGCCAGCTCCTTGACGAAGCCGGGGATGTCGCGCGGATTGGTGATGAGCAGATTGCTCCAGCCGATCTTGAAGAAGGTCAGGCAGTTCGCTGTCAAAGCGAAGATGTGGTACAGCGGCAAGGCGGTGACGATGGTGCCCTTTTCCGGCAGGAAAGGCTTGAGCCAGGCATGCGCCTGCTGCAGGTTGGCGATGATGTTGCGGTGGGTCAGCATGGCGCCTTTGGAAACGCCCGTCGTGCCCCCGGTGTACTGCAAGAAGGCAATGTCATCGTGTCCAACCTCGACCTCCTTGAAATCGCATCGGGCGCCGCGCGCCAGGATATCGTTGAAGCGGACAGATTGCGGCAGGCTCCAGGCCGGCACCATTTTCTTGACGTGTTTGACGACGAAATTGACGATGGCGCCTTTGGGGAATCCGAGCATGTCACCCAGGCTGGTGACGATGACGTGCTTTACCGGCGTCTTGGCGATGCACTCCTGCAAAACGCTGGCAAAGTTCTCGACGATGACGATCGCCTCTGCGCCGGAGTCCTTCAACTGGTGCTCCAGTTCGCGCACCGTATAGAGGGGATTGCAGTTCACCACCGTATAGCCGCCGCGCAGGATGCCATAAATGCTCACCGGATCTTGCAGCAGATTGGGCATCATCACTGCAATGCGCGTACCCTTTGGCAGGCCGAGCGACTGCAGATAGGCGGCGAAATCCCGCGTGTGGCCGTCCAGCTCGCCGTAGGTGAGGGACTTGCCCATATTGATGTAGGCAACACGGTCGCGGAAGCTGCTAACGCTGCGCTCGAACAACTGACCGATCGACTTGAACTCGTTGACGTCGATTTCCGCCGGCACGCCGGGCGGGTAGCTCTTGACCCAGACCTTTTCCATTTCCCCTCCAGAAGATTGGCATCGATTGAATGGCATGCAACAACTGGAAACTTCTGCGCAAGCAAACTGCGCAGAAGGAAATCAGGTTCTTCAGGAGCCGCCGCTCTCCGCTGGCCAATCGCGTATGTAGGCCTTGAGCATCTTGTTCTCGAAGCTCTGCTCCTCGAGCACTGCACGGGCGACATCGTGAAAGGAGATCACACCGAGCAGCGTTCCGCCGTCCATGACCGGCAGATAGCGCATGTGCTGCTCGACCATGAAGCGACGAAGCTCGTCGACCTCCATGTCCGGACCGGCAGACATGGGATCGCGCACCATGACGCTGGACAGGGGCGCCGTGCCCCAGCCGGCGCCGCTGGCATGCGCAGCCTTCAGAACCTCGCGAAAGGTAAGCATGCCGACCATGCGTCCGGCGTCGAAGATGACCAGAGAGCCCACGTCCTGCTCCGTCATGATCGCCACCGCGTCCGCCAGCGTCTTGTTTGGCCCGATCGTGTACAACGCCTGGCCCTTGACCGCAAGAATTTCACTGACTTGCATACCGTCCTCTTTATTGTGGCTATAGACCGCATTGATCTTAGTCGATTGCACAGGATGGCGAAAGAGCATTCGCATTAAATTATTTCCAGACTTTCCCCATCGCCGAATACCAGCCTGCAATGCACAGGTTTGCCTGGGAAGATCGCCATGACGGCTGCCCGGTAGCATTCCACCTGGGCACGGTAGTGCTCCAGCAATTCGGGTGCGGGCCTGCCGCTCTTGTAGTCCAGAACCCAGTAGCAGTCCGGCATCTCGACGAGACGGTCGATTCTCCCTACGCTGCCGTCGGCCAGCACGAACTCGGCCTCATTAACCGCTCGCACATGGCAGGATGGGTCGAAGAACGCCTTCAACTGCGGCGCTGACAGAATGGCCGTGGCCGCCGCGTGAATAAGCGGCCAGTCGCTTGAAGGGATTCCCTGCGGGGGGCGGCCGGGGTCTCCCCCTCCGCTGAGCCAGTCAAGGGCCAAATGCAGTCGATTGCCGTAATCCATGCCGGGGCTGGATGCCTCCCGACGCCGCCCTTCCGCGGGAACGGGCGCCAGCGCTGCCCTTGTCTCTGGCGGGGACACCACCCTCTGCGGGACTTCCACCAGCAGGGGTGCCTCCCCATGAACACCCGCCCCGCTGCCCAGCGCGACAAGTGCCGCTTCAATGCGCTCCCAGTAGCTGGTTCTGGCCTTGTTGCGTTCCATGACGATCCCGCTGGCGAAGAAGAACTGCCGTGCGCGGGTCATCGCCACATACATCAGGTTCAGTTCCTCGCGCTCGGCAAAGGCTGCTTCTGCCTCGATCAGGGCCGTACGGCGCACGCCGCATTCCGCCTTGAGCCCGAGCATGGACAGATGTGCCGGACGCGCCGCTTCCGGCGGCCAGTCGAGCAGCATGGTCCAGGCATCGGCGGGCTGGTGCGTGTTGTGAGCATCGATCAGCCAGACAATCGGCGCTTCCAGTCCCTTTGCGCCGTGGATGGTCAGGATGCGCACGCGGTCACCGGCTTCCTCCGCCTGGATCGTGCCCTCGTCCGGCGCATCTTCGTCGCCAGCCTCATCCATTCGCATGAGTTCATCGAGGAAACGCGGCAAACTGGGGTAGCGGCCCGCATCGAGCTTCAGGCCCAGCGCGATGTAGGCCTCCAGGTTGGCCAGCACCCCCGGCCAGAGCGCGGCCGGCACGGCAGCGCGATAACGCGCCAGAAGGTCGCCCTCGTGGTAAATGCGATCAAGCAAGTCGTGAACGGGCAGTAGTGATGCAGTCACGCGCCAGCCTGCCAGAAGGCGGGCAGCGCGAGCCAGTACCGGCGAGGCAGTGCCCTCCTGCACGCTCACCTGCAGCCGCTGCCACCAGTTTCGCTCGGCGCGCCCGGCCAGATGCAGCAGATCCGTGTCACTCGCGCCCAGCGTCGGCGTGCGCAAGGCATGGGCCAATGCCAGATCATCCGCCGTTGTCACCAGGCAACGCAGCAGCGCGGTCAGGTCGGCTGCCTCCAGCGTGCGCAGCAGGCCGCCACGGCCTACGCTGAGGTAGGGAATAGCCGCCGACCGCAGCGCCCGCTCGAATTCGGGCAGAATGGCGCGCCGTCGCGTCAGCACCATGATGTCGCCGAAGCGCGCCGGACGCTCACCCCCGCTATCCTTGTCAACCACCGCCCAGCGGACGACGACTTCCTGGATGCGTGCTGCCAGCAATGCCGCCTCCTCGCGGCGTCGCCCGTCCTCCGCCGCCGCCTGCGGCCTGATGAGCGGATCGCGCAGTTGCGACGGGGATGGCTCAACCTGATCCCGCGTACAAAGCGGAAGCAGCTCGACGCGGCCGCGCAGGCCAGGGTTGGCGCTCCGATGGGTTCGGAAATGGGGGAATAGCGGCTCGTTCTCGAAAACCCGATTCACCACTTCGATGAGTTGCGGCGCATTGCGCCGCGTCGTGTCATTGGCCAGCTTCTGCGCGCCGTGCTGCCCCTGCAGGAAATCGGCTGCGCAATCGAATACGCGGGGATCGGCGCGGCGGAAGCGGTAGATCGACTGTTTCGGGTCTCCCACCACGAAAACGCGCGGCCGGATCGAATCCGGCTCCCCGTAGGCGGCCAACCAGTCCAGGAGGATCTGCCACTGCAGCGGATTGGTGTCCTGGAACTCGTCAAGCAGGATGTGACGGTAGCGCGCATCCAGCCGCGCCTGCAGAAAAGCGGCATGCGACTCGTCGGCCAGCATGCGCGCAACATGCCACTCGAGATCGGCGAAATCCATCAGCCGGCGCTCGCGCTTGTACTGGTCCAGCGCCTCCAGCCAGGCCGCGCCAGCGGTAAAGACGTGCTCGTTCAACTCGAAGACTTGTTCCTCGCGTCGGGCAGCCTGCGCCGCCAGCACCCGCTCGCCCAGCCATGCATGCAGGTCGAGCAGCCGGGCAGCCATGCCGGAACCCAAGCGCAGCTCGGTTTCCTTGCCGATCTTGCGCTTGCGCAGCGTGCCTGTCTTGGTCAGCAAGACCGCCACAACGAGATCGAACCGCGCACTGCCGTCCGCCGCGGCAAAGGCCGTTTCCAACAGGTTGGCCGTCTGCAAGTCGCTGTCGAGATCGCCGCGCCGCAGAATGCCGGTGTATTCGCGCAATTTGCGCAAGAACAATTCGTCGGCAAGCAGGTTCTCAATCGCGGCAGGCGACTCGCCGACACCAAGACTCTCGCGCAGACCGGACAGGGCTTGCGGCAGCGCAGCGACACCTTCGCCGGCATAGGCATGCCATTCGGCGCGGCGCTCGGACAGTCGGAAGAGCAGCTTGCGGGTTGCCTCCAGGCCAACATGCTCCAGCAACCACAACAGCGACGACGATGCGGCATCGCTGCGCCGGCCGCAAGCTGCCGCGAAAAGTTGCCACACCTCCTCCTTCATCCGGGCACCGGATTCATGCAGGACGAATCCGGCCAGGTCACTGGACAACGGCGCACCTTGCACCAGGCGGGCAAACCAGCCGTGGAAAGTGCTGACGGTCATTGGGGGTTGGGCGGACAGCACGCGCTCGAACAAGTCGCGAGCGTGGTCCATCACGGCTTCGATGCACTCTTCTGGCACCGCGCGCTGGCGCAGGAAGTCGCGCACATCATCATCGCTGCCGACGGCAAGCTGGCGCAGCCAGTCCGCCAGGCGCTCCTCGATTTCGCGCGCAGCCTTGCGTGTGTACGTGATGGCGAGAATCTCGCCTGGCGCCGTGCCATCGAGCAACAGGCGCAGGATGCGCGACACCAGCAGCCAGGTCTTGCCGCTGCCGGCGCAGGCCTCGACTGCCACCGATCTGCGCGGATCGAGGGCTTGGGGAACGAGATCCGCTTCGCTCACCGGAGCACCCCCCCCTCCCCTGCCCCACGGCTGGCCTTGCACAGCCAGCCGGCTCTGCCGGCGCAGAGCGCTGCTCTGCGAAACCCCGGCTTCGCCCCGAGGAAGGGGGTGATGGTCGTTCGCGAGCTGCGCCCGCTCCAAGTGGCTGGCTGCGCCCCCTTGTCCCACAGGGATTTCCTTCGGCCAGGGCGGCCCGGCGGGGGTCTCATGGCTTCGCCTCCTCGGCATGGTAGTCGCGACGGCAAAGGCCGCGCGCCTCGCACCAGGCGCAGGCCGCATCGATACCGTGTGCGGGCAACTCTGCACCTGCCCTCAGCGCCTCGACGACCGCGATCAGCCGCATCTCCTGTTTGCGTGCCAGCGCCTGCACTTCCGGCAGGCCCAGTTGCACGGGCTTCTCGCCGTTCAGCGCGACATAGGCGGCCTCATCCACCTGTTCTCCCTGCAGGAGGGCATAGCACGCCAGTTGCACGTCCTCATCCGGATCCGCGAGGCGCCGCCTCAGGACCTGCGCATCCTGCGTCTTGTAATCGAGCACCGCCTCGCTGCCATCCGCCCTGCGATCCAGCCGGTCGAGACGGCCCTGCAGCAGCAGGTCGCCATCTCCAGTGAGCGGCAGTGTTCGCTCGCGCACCAGTTCGCCACCGGCATAGCGCCATCCGGCTGCCTCGCGCACCTTCTGCCAGGCAATGTAGCCAGGCACGCATTCCAGCCAGCGCGCCTGCCAGGCATGATCGAGAAAATTGTCCTCGATGACGGGCGCGAAAACTTCCCGGCTGATTTCCACGAGGGCTGCTTCAAGTACTTCATCCGGCCGGCCCGACAGTTGCGCATGCATCGCATGGAAACGCTGCAGGATGCGGTGGACGTATTCGCCATAGTCCTTTTTTTCCAGCGCCTCGCGTACTTCCTCCGCTTCGGCGAGGCCGAGCATGCGGCGCGCGTAAAACTGGTAGGGGCAGGCCATCAGGCTGGCGTAGGCGCTGGGGGACAGGCGCAGCGGCACCCGCTGCGGCGCTGCGGGGCGGGGCATGGCGGTTCCCGCGCCCAAGGGGAATGTCCGGGCGGCAGGGGGAGGCTCGATCAGGTCGTCGCCCCAGGCACGCGTGTGCAATACGGACAACAGGCTCAATTCAGAACATAAAAGATTGGCCTCGTCGCCATGGACCATCTGCCAGGTGGCTGTCACTTCGCCGCTGAACGCGATCAGGCCTGCGAGGTCGTCGCGCAGCCTGGCCACCGCTTCGGCCGGCAAGGACAGGCCCAGATCGCTGCGTACCGCCGGGTTGCTGAAGATGGCGCGAGCGTGCGCAGGCGCCAGGTTGTCGCGGTCGGCGCCAATGAGGATGGCGGCATCGAAACGGCGCAGCCGGGTTGCCGCCAGATGTGTCATGACCAGCGGACTCTCGATGCCGCGGTCAATAAAGGTTGCGCTTTCCAGTTCGCGATTCAGCCACTCGCGCCACTCGCCGAAAGTCAGTCTGCCGGACACGGCGGACAATTCTTCGCGCCGCGTACGCAGCAACGCGAGCAAGGTCGCGCCAGCTTCGTCGCGCGCCAGCCCGGGCAATGCACCCAGTTCACCCAGCGCCTGTTCAAGCCCGGTCAGCCAGTCGTCAACCGAAGCGCTTGCGCGCGGCATGCGCCGGCGTGCGGCCGCCACTTGCCTGAGCATGCCCACGGCTTCGACATGGCCGGCTTCGCGCGCCAGCACCGACTCGTAGCGCGCCAAACCATAGGCCAGGTTATGGCGCGCCAGCCCATCCTCCAGTTGCATCAGTCCGGCCTGCCGCGCCTCCTCAGGCAACTCATCGAAGACAAAGGGGGATTTGACAAGGTCAAGCAAGTCGCGGTGATAGGCATCCGCCGACACAACTTCAAGCCACGCATCCAGCAAGGCAGCTGCGCGCGTCGTGGCGAGTTTCCAGCCGGTCTCGTCCTGCACCAGAATGCCGTCACGCTCGAGCAGGGCCCGTGCGCGGCGCGCTGCCACGCGATCGCAAGCCACCAGGGCGATCTTTTTGCGCCCCATCGACAGCCAGCGCCGCACCTCGGCCGCAACGACCACAGCCTCCTCCTCCAGGCTGGCGGCGCCGATCAGATGCAGGCGGCCTGCCAAGGGGCTCGCCGGAAGGGAAGCGCGTGCTGCGTCGGCCCGGCGTGTCAGCGGCAGTGCATCGTCCTCGCCAGCCGGCCAGGCGGCGTTGAGCCCCTGCATCAGAGGCGCTGCGGCGACGTCACGCCGAGGCAAGAAAACCGTCGCGGCTTGCCGCCCCGCCCAAGCCCGGCAGAAAGCCATCTCGACCGGACGCGGCTCACCCTCGCATACCATGAACAGCGGTGCCGCCCCCTGCTCCGCAAGCTGGGCCAAGGCCAGCGCCGTGGCGGCATGGCAGCCGGGGGGACCGGAGGCCTCCGCCCGCCAAAGACGGTGCACCACCTCCGCCTCGAAGCGCAGCGGTTCCGAACCGTATGCATCGTAGGCCTGTTCGAGCCGGGCGATCAGCACTGTCTCGTCTTCAGGCAGGCCGATGGCGCGCTCATTCAACTCCTCAAAGAGCGCGATCAGCTCGGCACAGATTTCCCACAAGGCTCCGTCGGCGAACCAGCCCCGCTCTCGCAGCAATCGGTAGAGCGTGAGCTGCCGCAGGCTGTCAGGCTGGCTGCCGGCGTTGGCGGGGGCCGCCAGTTGAGTCAGGGTGGCCAGGCGCGGCAGCAACAGGGCACAACCGGCCGCCGCCGCCAGCGCCTTGCGCAGGTCAGAGGCCAGCGTCGGGCTCGGCAAGACAATCAGAAACCCCGAAAGATCGGGCAGTTGCGGGCGGCAGGCCGCAACGATGTGATGCGCACAGCGGTCAAGAAAGTCCGCCGAGCAGGGGAGGCGATGGATGACTACTGGACGCGCGGCCTCGGGCATGGCCGGGGCAAGGTCAGGAGGAGGGCGCGGCGTGGATCAACGCTCAAGCTTGTCCTGCTTGTCCTTTATCTTGGCCCATTCGTCGGCGTCCGGCAGGGGATCCTTGCGCTCGACAATGACTTTCCATACCTTGGACAGTTCGGCATTCAGTGCCGTGTAGCTCCTTTGTGACTCGGGCACATCGTCCTCGGCAAAAATGGCCTCGACCGGACACTCGGCCACGCACAGGGTGCAATCGATGCATTCCTCGGGATCGATGACCAGGAAATTGGGGCCTTCATGAAAACAGTCGACCGGGCAGACATCCACGCAGTCGGTGTATTTGCATTTGATGCAGGGTTCGGTCACCACATAAGTCATGGGCGGCGTTCCTTCGTTTTCCTTGGATGACGGGATCAGGCTTGCGTATGCGGATATTAGCATAGGGCCGTTCGTCCTTCCGGGGCCTTTCCGTACCCCACTTTTCGGACTTCCCTTGTGGCCGCTTTTTCGCTAGGATAGCCCTCACAAGCACAACACAGCCGCAGACTTAAGCAGCAAATCCCGGCATTTATCTCCTGCGTTACCGCATTACGACCCTGGATTTATCCCGGCGCCGGAGCGGCCGGCCACACAACACATTGCGAGGAAACAATGAGCGAGCATATTCACTACGTCACCGACGCCAACTTCGAGGCCGAGGTGTTGCAGTCAGCCACCCCCGTCCTGGTCGATTACTGGGCCGAGTGGTGCGGGCCTTGCAAAATGATCGCCCCCATCCTGGATGATGTATCCAAGGAATATGCCGGCAAGCTCAAGGTGGCCAAGCTGAACATCGACGACAATCAGGAAACGCCGGCCAAGTTCGGTATCCGCGGCATTCCCACCCTGATGCTCTTCAAGAACGGCAATGTCGAGGCCACCAAGGTCGGCGCCCTCTCCAAATCCCAGCTTACTGCTTTTATTGACAGCAATCTCTGAAAGACTTACAGTCCGGCCTGAAACTCCTCCGCGCCACGGCAGAAAACCAACGAATCTCCGGCGGCGCGGGCGCGAACCCGGCTTCGAACCCAAACAACCCCAACTTTCTCTCGAGCTTTCGAAGTTCTCTTTTCCGCTTCACCACCTCACCTCTGGGTTTATATGCATTTATCGGAGCTTAAGACTCTCCACGTCAGCGAATTGCTCGACATGGCGATCGCCAGCGAGATCGACGGTGCCAATCGGCTGCGCAAGCAGGAGCTGATCTTCGCCCTTCTCAAGAATCGCGCCAAGAAAGGCGAGAACATCTTCGGCGACGGCACGCTGGAGGTGCTGCCGGACGGTTTTGGCTTCCTCCGTTCGCCTGATACTTCCTACCTGGCCGGCACGGACGACATCTACGTCTCCCCCTCCCAGATTCGACGCTTCAACCTGCATACGGGCGACTCGATCGAAGGCGAAATCCGCACGCCGAAGGACGGTGAACGCTACTTCGCGCTGGTCAAGGTGGACAAGGTCAACTACGAGCCGCCGGAGAATTCCAAGCACAAGATACTCTTTGAAAACCTGACGCCGCTGCATCCGACCGAGGTCCTCAAGCTGGAGCGGGAAATCCGGGCCGAGGAAAACATCACCTCGCGCGTCATCGACATGATCGCGCCCATCGGCAAGGGCCAGCGCGGCCTGCTGGTGGCCAGCCCGAAGAGCGGCAAGACGGTGATGATGCAGCACATCGCCCACGCCATCGCCACCAACCATCCCGACGTCGCGCTGATCGTGCTGCTCATCGACGAGCGCCCCGAGGAAGTGACGGAAATGACGCGCTCGGTGAAGGGCGAAGTGGTCGCCTCGACTTTCGACGAGCCGGCCTCGCGCCACGTCCAGGTCGCCGAGATGGTCATCGAGAAAGCCAAGCGCCTGGTCGAGCACAAGAAGGACGTGGTCATCCTGCTCGACTCCATCACCCGCCTGGCGCGCGCCTACAACACCGTGGTGCCGGCCTCCGGCAAGGTGCTCACCGGCGGCGTCGATGCCAACGCCCTGCAGAAGCCGAAGCGCTTCTTCGGCGCCGCGCGCAACATCGAGGAAGGCGGCTCGCTCACCATCATCGCCACCGCCCTGATCGACACCGGCAGCCGCATGGACGACGTCATCTACGAGGAATTCAAGGGCACCGGCAACATGGAGATCCACCTGGAGCGGCGCATGGCGGAGAAGCGCGTCTATCCGGCCATCAACGTCAACCGCTCGGGCACCCGCCGCGAGGAACTGCTGCTCAAGCCGGAAATCCTGCAGAAGGTCTGGGTGCTGAGGAAGCTGCTCTACAACATGGACGACCTCGAGGCGATGGAATTCCTGCTCGACAAGATCCGCGCAACGAAGAGCAACGCCGAGTTTTACGACGCCATGCGCCGCGGCTGACGCCGGAAGGATTGCAAACCCCCTGTTTTTCATGGATAATGCGCCATTTTTCTGGGTAGCCACATTCGCTGCCCGCTTGTCAGTCGAGGACACCAATGAAACCTGAGATTCACCCCAACTACGTCGAAATCGATGTTGCTTGCAGCTGCGGCAACAAATTCAAGACGCGCTCCACCAACGGCAAACCGCTCAATATCGAAGTCTGCTCTTCCTGCCACCCCTTCTACACCGGCAAGCAGAAGATGATCGACACGGCCGGCCGCGTAGAGCGATTCAACCTGAAATACGGCAAGAAACAGGCTGCCGCCTGAGTTGCCGCTCATTCAGCGAAAAGGCAGCTTCGGCTGCTTTTTTTCTTTGCGGGGAAGCCTTTTCGGTACAATCTCCCCGCCGGCATAAAACAACGCGGACCTGACGAACGATGCCCCTGCCGCGCCCGCCCTTTGCCTTCCCGCCCAGCGGTGCCGCGCTGATCGTCTTCAGCGTGCTCTACCTGCTGCCCGGCCTTGTCGGTCACGCCCCCTGGAAGGGCGACGACGCCATGCATTTCGGCGTGGTGTATTCCATGATTGACGGGGGGCATTGGCTGCTGCCGCGCCTGGCTGGGGAAGCCTGGCTCGATCAGCCCCCGCTCTACCATTGGGTGGCGGCTGTACTGGCGAAGATTTTCGGACTCCTGCTACCGCTCCACGATGCTGCCCGTCTGGCCTCGGGCTTGTTTACCGGAATCATGCTCGTCTGCTTGGCGGAGTCGGCTCGACGCCTGAACGGCCCGGAGGTCGCTATCGGCGCAACGCTGGTTGCCATCGGCTGCCTGGGACTGCTGGTGCACGCCCACGAAGTCCAGCCTGCCACCGCCTTTCTCGCCGCGTCCGCCGCGCTCTTCCATGGCCTGACGCTGCTGCCACAGTCCCCCTTGCGCGGCGCCGTCGTTGCCGGGGCCGGGCTGGGCGCCGGCTTCCTTGCTGTCGGCCTGCATGGACTGATCACGCTCGGGCCGTTGCTCCTGTTGCTGCCGTTGGTCTCGTCGCAATTGAGCATGCCCCAGTTAGCGCGCAGCCTGCTCGTCGCGTTGGCTGTCGCGGCATCGCTGATGCTGTCGTGGCCCTTGTTACTACTTGAACTCCATCCCGCCGCCTTCGCTGGCTGGTGGTCTGGCGAGCTTGCCAAGCTGCAAGCCGTGGCGAACATGCCGCTCGCCCTATGGGGCTATCTCAAGCTGCTGAGCTGGTTCGCCTGGCCGGCCCTGCCCCTGGCAATGTGGACGCTATGGAAAGAGCGGCGCGGGCTGCGCGAGCCGCGCATTCTCATTCCGCTGCTCTCGTTTCTCGTCCTGCTGGGCATGCAAAGCGCTTTCCTCGAACCACGCAGCATCAACGTTCTGCCGCTGCTGCCCCCGCTGGTTCTCCTCGCCGCCCCGGCCACGCTGACTTTGCAGCGCGGCGCCGCAAATGCCTTCGACTGGTTCGGCATGATGACCTTCACCCTGCTTGCCGCGCTCATCTGGCTGGGCTGGACGGCCATGGTCACCGGCATGCCCTACCGCATTGCGCGCAACTTCGCCCGCTTGGCGCCCGGCTTCACAGCCCAATTCTCCATGCCAGCCTTCGCTGCAGCACTGGCCCTGACCCTGGTCTGGCTGTGGCTCGTCTTCGGCAGCCCCCGTGCGCGCCAGCGCGGCACGGTGCATTGGGCCGCGGGCGTGACGCTTTGCTGGGGCCTGATGATGGCGCTCTGGCTGCCCTGGATCGACTATGGCCGCAGTTACCGTCCCGTCGCGGCTTCGCTCAAGGCGGCCCTGCCGGCCAACAGCGGTTGCATCGTCGGGCGCAGCCTGTCCGATACGCATCGGGCCACCTTCCACTATTACGCCGGCGTTATCACCGTGCGCGAAGGCGCCCAGGGTGCTGCATCCTGCCGCCTGTTCTTGGCGCAGGGGACAACGCAGAAGGAAACTTTGCCGGCCGGCGGCGGCTGGCGCAAGATATGGGAAGGCCACCGTCCCACTGACCGAAACGAGCGCTTTCGCCTCTACATCAGGAAATGACGCCACTCACCCGCACCCCCCAATGGAACGCCCTCACCGTCCAACGTGACGCCCTGGCAGGGCTGCATCTCAATGCGCTTTTCGCCGCCGAGCCGCAGCGTTATTCCCGCCTGTCGCTGCGCTGCGGCGACCTGCTGGCCGACTTCTCCAAGCAGCGCCTGACTGCCGAAACACTGGCCTTGCTCGTTCAGCTCGCCGAGGCACGCGATCTGGCCGGATTCCTGCGCCGCATGACGGCCGGCGAGGCCGTCAATGCCACGGAGAATCGCGCCGCCCTGCACATCGCCCTGCGCGCTGAGCGGCCGTATCATGTCGGCGGCGAGAACGTCCTGCCCGGAGTGCTGGCCACGCGTGCGCGCATGCGCGAGCTGTCGGAAGCCATTCGTTCTGGCAACTGGCGCGGCAGCAGCGGCGAACCCATCGGCGCTGTCGTCAACCTCGGCATCGGCGGCTCCGACCTCGGCCCGCGCATGGCGGCACAGGCGCTCGGCGCGTACGCCGACCCGAAGCTCGCCATACGCTTCGTCGCCAACATCGACCCGGCGGAGTTCGCCGACACGGTGCGCGGCCTGGATCCGGCCCGTACGCTGTTCATCGTCTCTTCGAAAACCTTCACGACGCAGGAAACGCTGGCCAACGCGCGCGCCGCCAAAGCCTGGCTCGGCGACGCCGACCCGGCGCGGCATTTCCTCGCCGTCAGCAACAATATCGAGGCAGCGCAGGCCTTCGGCATCCCGGCCGCGAATTGCCTGGCCATGGCCGAATGGGTGGGCGGGCGCTTCTCGATGTGGTCGGCCATCGGCCTGCCGCTGGCCTGCGCCATCGGCATGGACGCCTTTGAGGAACTGCTCGCCGGCGCACGCGATATGGACGAGCATTTCCTGACCGCGCCATACCTGAAAAACCTGCCTGTGCTGATGGCGCTGATCGGCCTGTGGAACATCGATTTCCTCGGCGCCGAATCCCTCGCCGTCATTCCCTACGCACATCGCCTCGGCCTGTTGCCGGCCTACCTGCAGCAACTGGAGATGGAGAGCAACGGCAAGCGCGTCACGCTCGACGGAGAAGCTGTCGGATGCGCCACCGCGCCCATCCTCTGGGGCATGGCCGGTTCGGTCGGCCAGCACGCCTTCCATCAACTCTTCTACCAGGGCACGCGCCTGACGCCGATCGATTTCGTCGTTCCCGTGGGGGACGATAATCCAGAGCAGGAGGCGCTGGTGGCCAACGCCCTGGCGCAGAGCGCTGCCGTGATGAAAGGGAAAACCCTCGAGGAAGCGACCAACCAGCTGCTGGCCGCCGGCAAAACGCCGGAAGAGGCGGCGCGCCTGGCGCCGCATCTCGCCTGTCCGGGCAACCAGCCCAGCACGACAATCCTCATGCCGAAGCTCACGCCGCACACGCTCGGCAGCCTGATCGCCCTCTACGAGCACAAGGTGGCCGTGCAGGGCTGCCTGTGGGGGGTAAACAGCTTCGATCAGTGGGGTGTGGAGCACGGCAAGCAGATGGCGCGCGAGATCCTGCCCAAGATGCTCTCCGGCGAAGGCCAGTTCGATGACCCGAAGGAAATCCCCTTGTGGGACGCTTCCACGACCGGCCTGCTTTCCGCCATCCGCGCCTGGCGGAAGGCGTGACTACAGTCTGATGAAATTGTCGCGGTAGTAGCGCAACTCCTCTATCGACTCGTGGATGTCCGCCAGCGCCGTGTGCGCGCCCTTCTTCACCACGCCCTTGTAGACCTCCGGCTTCCAGCGCCGTGCCAGTTCCTTCAGCGTGCTGACATCCAGGTTGCGGTAGTGGAAGTACGCCTCCAGGCCGGGCAGCCAGCGTGCCATGAAGCGGCGGTCCTGGCAGATCGAGTTGCCGCACATCGGCGAAGCGCGCTCCGGCACGTACTGGCGCATGAAATCGATCAGTTGCGCCGTGGCCGCCGCCTCGTCGGTCTGCGAGGCGCGCACCTTGGCGACCAGGCCCGACTTGCCGTGGGTGCTCTTGTTCCATTCGTCCATGGCACCGAGCACGGCATCGGGCTGGTGCACCACCACCACCGGCGACTCGGCCAGCGTATTCAGCGCGCTGTCCGTCGCCACCATGGCAATCTCGATGACACGGTCGCGGTCGGGCTCGAGGCCGGTCATTTCCATGTCCAGCCAGATGAGGTTGTTGGGGTCTTGTGCCATAATTTCACGCGAACTGGAAAGGCATTATTTTGTCACAGTTCATGTCCACTCCCGGCACCCCAATGACGCTCGTTTTCACCTCAGTCTTTCTCGCCGCGCTGCTCCTGACAACGCTGCTGCGCTTGTGGCTGGCGCGGCGCCATGTGCGCCATGTCGCCGCACACCGCGAAGCGGTACCCGAGGCCTTCCGAGAGACAATTTCGATGGCAGCCCACCAGCGGGCGGCCGACTACACCGTGGCCAAGGTCCGGCTGGCCATGGTCGAGGTCGTCGTCGGCGCACTCTTCGTGCTGGCGCTCACCCTCGGCGGCGTGCTGCAGACCCTGCATGAAGCGTGGGCAGCACTTGGCCTCGACGGCCTGGCGCACGGCATCGCTTTCATCGCCGGCCTCGTCGTGCTCAGCTCGATAGTCGACCTGCCTTTCTCGCTCTACCGCACCTTTACCATCGAGGCGCACTTCGGCTTCAACAAGATGACGCTGCGCCTGTTCATCGTCGACCTCGCCAAGGGCGCGCTGCTCGGCGCGCTCATCGGACTGCCGGTGCTGCTGGCGGTGCTGTGGCTGATGGAGGGCATGGGGTCGCTTTGGTGGCTCTATGTGTGGCTGTTCTGGCTCGGCTTCAACCTGCTGGCGCTGCTCATCTACCCGACCGTGATCGCCCCGCTCTTCAACAAGTTCACCCCCCTCGCCGATACCTCCCTGAGGGAGCGCATCGAGGCGCTGATGGCTCGCTGCGGCTTTCGCGCCAGCGGACTCTTTGTCATGGACGGCTCGAAGCGCTCGGCCCACGGCAATGCCTATTTCACCGGCTTCGGCCAGGCCAAGCGCATCGTCTTCTTCGATACCCTGCTGGAAAAGCTGGCCCCCGAGGAAATCGAGGCCGTGCTGGCGCACGAACTGGGACATTACCGCCTGCGTCACGTCTGGAAGCGCATCGGCGTGCTGGCACTGGCGAGTTTCGGCTTCCTCTGGCTGCTCGGTGTGCTCATCGACGCACCCTGGTTCTACGCGGGACTTGGCATGACCTCGCAGGGCACTGCGCCGGCGCTGGTGCTCTTCTCACTGGCCGTCCCGGTATTCACCTTCCCGCTGGCGCCCCTGATGAGCGCCTTCTCGCGCCAGCACGAATACGAGGCCGACGCCTATGCCGCGCAGCAGACCCGTGCCGGCGATCTCGTCGCCGCGCTGGTGAAGCTCTACCGCGACAACGCCGCGACGCTGACCCCCGATCCGCTGTACTCCACTTTCTACGACTCCCACCCTCCGGCGGCGGCACGCATCGCGCAGCTGAAGGCGGCCTGAACGTGCACGCCGCCGTGTCGCAGGGACTGACTTTCAACGAGCTGGCCGACGGCACCTGCCAGCAACTCTCCGGAGCCGGTCACCGCCTCGATACCTCGCGGCTGGCCGAACTGCTGACGCAGCTGCCGGGCTGGGAATGCGATGGCAAGGCCATCGCCAAGTCTTTTTCCTTCGCCGGCTACGCGGCGACGCTGGCCTTCGTCAATGCCGTCGCGCGCATCGCGCGCGAGCAGGACCACCACCCTGACATCGCCTTCGGCTACAACCGCTGCCGTGTTGCGTACACCACGCACTCCGCGGACGGAATCACCCTCAACGACCTCATCTGCGCGGCGAAGATCGAAGCGCTGCCCCGCCCTTGAGCCAGGCCGGCACCGTTGTCGCCGCCTTCGGCCGGCAGTACGAAATCGAGCTGGAAGGCGGCGCCCTCGCCCTGTGCTACCCGCGCGGCAAGAAGAGCCATGTCGCCTGCGGCGACCGTGTCACAGTGGAACTCTCCGCGCCCGACCACGGCGTCATCGCCGCCGTGGCACCGCGCAGCACGCTGCTCTATCGCAGCGATGCCTACCGGCGCAAGCTCTTCGCCGCCAACGCCACGCAGGCGGTCATCGTCGTCGCCGCCGAGCCGGGTTTCAGCGACGAACTGGTGACGCGCTGCATCGTCGCCGCCGAGCAGCAGCACATGCGCGTGGCGATCGTCCTCAACAAGATCGACCTTGCAGGCAAGGCCGAGACCGCCCGCCGCCAGTTGGCGCCCTTCCTCGCGCTCGGCTATGCCGTGGTTGAATTGTCCGCAACACGGAACGCCGAAGCCATTCGCCCGCTGCTCGCCGGCCAGTGCAGTGTTCTGGTCGGACAAAGCGGCATGGGCAAGTCCACCCTCATCAATGCCCTGCTGCCGCACGTCCAGGCGGCCACGCGCGAGATCTCAGACACCCTCGATTCCGGCAAGCACACCACCACCCACACACGGCTCTACCGCCTCGACGCCGCCAGCAGCCTCATCGACAGCCCCGGCATGCAGGAATTCGGCCTCGCCCACCTGACGCGCGCCGAGATGGAACAGGGCTTCCGCGAATTCCTGCCCTATCTGGACAAGTGCCGCTTCCGCGACTGCCGCCACGACCGCGAACCGGACTGCGCCCTGCGCACCGCCGTATTGCAAGGCAGGATCAGCGCGAACCGCCTCGATCAGTTCCACAAGCTCTGCGCTTCCTGCGGAAAATAGCCAGGGAAAGTCCGTACCACGGAAACAAAGGCTGGCACGGGTCTCCACACGACGGCGAGGAAAAAGATACACTCGGCCATTCACGACGCATTGAGCGATTTGGCATGGACATGCTGCTTTACTGGGTTGCACTGGCTGCCGTCGCGGTCAACGCCCTGACAGGCGTGCTCGACGCCGGCCGCAAGCAGATGGACCTCGTCGGCGTGGTGATGGTGGGCTGCGCCACGGCGCTGGGAGGCGGCACGGTGCGCGACCTCCTGCTGGATCGTCCGGTATTCTGGATCAGCGACCAGACCTATCTCGTAGCCGCCCTGGCCACAACGGTACTGGTATTCTTTGCGGTACGCGGCCTGCGCCTGCCACCGCGCCTGTTCCTGATTCCGGATGCCGTCGGCCTGGCGCTGTTCACCATCGTCGGCACGCAGGTCGCGTTGGAATGGCAGGCGCCCTGGCTGGTGGCGAGCCTGCTCGGCGTCATCACCGGCGTGGTCGGCGGCGTGCTGCGCGACGTGCTGTGCAACGACGTGCCGCTGGTGTTCGTGCGCGGCGAGCTTTACGCTTCCGCCGCCTGGGCCGGCGCGCTGGCGATGATCGGCTTGCAGGCGCTTGGCGTTTCCCCGGTCATGGCCGCCTGGGGCGGGATGGCTGTGGTCCTTGTCGCGCGCCTGCTTGCCATGGCCTTCCGCATCACGCTGCCGACGTACTCGGAGCGCAAGTGATGACAACCCGCCAGCCCTGCAAAACGGGCCGGTCACCCGGCCCGTCTCACCTGCAACAAACTGCGGTTCTTTACAGGCGTTCCCAGATCGTCGTGATGCCCTGGCCACCGCCGATGCACATCGTGGCGATGCCGTAGCGACCATTGACGCGGATCAGCTCGTGCAGCAGCTTTGTGATGATCACCCCACCCGTGGCGCCGACCGGGTGGCCGAGTGCGATGGCGCCGCCGTTGACGTTGGTCTTGGCCGGATCGAAGCCGAGTCCCTTGGCCACGGCCAGCGACTGCGCGGCGAAGGCTTCGTTGGACTCGACCACGTCGATCTTGTCCAGCGTGAGGCCGGCTTTCTGCAGCGCGACCTTGGTCGAGGGGATCGGCCCCTCGCCCATCACCTCGTTGGGGACGCCGGCGATGGCGTAGGCCACCAGGCGCGCAATCGGCTTGTGGCCGCCGGCCACCGCCTTGGCGGCATCGGCCAGCACCACGAACGATGCCGCGTCGTTGATGCCGGAAGCGTTGCCGGCCGTCACTGTGCCGTCCTTCTTGAAGGCCGGCTTCATCTTGGCCAGCGTTTCCATCGTCGTGCCGGCGCGCGGATGCTCATCGGTGTCGAACACCACGTCGCCCTTGCGGGTCTTCAGGGTGATCGGCGCAATCTGCGACTTGAAGCGGCCTTCGGCAATGGCTTTCGCCGCGCGCGTCTGTGATTCGACGGCGAAGGCATCCTGGTCTTCACGCGTGATGCCATGTTTGACCGCCAGGTTCTCGGCGGTAATGCCCATGTGGCCGACGCCGAACGGGTCAGTCAGTACGGCGACCATGGCGTCGATCGCCTGGGTGTCGCCCATGCGCGCACCCGAGCGCAGCGCCGGCAGCAGGTAGGCGCCGCGCGACATCACTTCGACGCCGCCGCCGATCGCGAAATCCGCGTCGCCCAGCAGGATCGCCTGCGCCGAATTGACGACGGCCTGCTGCGACGAGCCGCACAGACGGTTGACCGCGAAGGCCACCGAACTCATCGGCATGCCGCCCTGGATGCTGGCGACACGCGCGACATAGGCATAGCGCGACTCGGTCGGTATGCAGTTGCCCACAGCCGCGAATGACACCTGATTGGGGTCGACGCCGGCGCGCGTGATTGCCTCCTTGATCACGAGCCCGCCAAGCTCCGCCGGTTCCATACCGGCGAGCGCGCCATTGAAAGCACCCACCGCACTGCGCACGGCGCTCAACACTACAACTTCCCTCTTGTCAGCCATTTTGTAACTCCTGAATGAATTCAACCTGCCCAACTGGCAACGCCGAGAAGCGTCAGCAGCAACAGACAGAGCACCAATGTACGCCATACCAGACCGATTCCGCTCTGCATGAAATCGGCGTCGGCCTCCTCGCCCAGTCCCAGCTCGGGTCTTTCCGTCATTTCGCCCGATTCGATGATCGGCAGTCCCAAGCGTACACCCAGTGCGCCGGCACCGCTTGCCAGCAGTATACCCGCTGCCTGGTCCGGCCAGCGCGCCGCCTGGGTGCGCCAGCAGTAAACCGCATCCTCGAAATCGCCGACGATGGCAAAGGCCGACGCGGTGACACGCACCGGCAACCAGTCGATGATGGCGAAGGCCCTGGCAGCAAAGCGTCCGAATGCGCCGAATTCTTGATCCCGACGCTCACCCCATTGACGCTTGAAATAGTAGGCCAGCCGGTACATCAGCGCGCCAGCCGGCCCCGGCAGGAGCACGAACCAGACCACCACTGCGAAGACGTGGCGGTGGGAGGCAACCAGCGCCTCCTCCATCGCCAGCCGGGCGATCTCGGTGGCATTGAGTCCGTCGGCCGAGCGCCCGCGCCATTCGCCCAGCAGAGCACGTGCGCGTTCCGTCTCACCCATGCGCAGCGCCAGATGAATGTCGGTGTAGTAGTGACTGAACTGGCGAAAGCCCAACGTCAGGTAGAGAATCGCCACGTTCCAGAGAAAGCCGAGCAGCGGATTCAAGGCCAACAGCGCGAAATACACGGCAGCACAGGCGATCGTCGCCGGCAACACCGCCAGCAGCCAGGCAATCATGCCGTGGCGCTCCTGGCCGCCGTTGAAATGCCCTTCGAAGAAGCGCGCGTAGCGCAGCAGGGGGGCGCCCACCGCTTCACGCTCCGCCAGCGGGCGGACCTGTTCAAGCAGGAGGACGGCAATGAGGGAAATGACAGTCATGGGGAATGCACATGCCGAACAACTAACGAGGAGGCCTGATTATCGCATTAGTGCCCCTGGCGCAACAGCAGGCACAAGTATTGAGGGAATATAGGCTGGAACTAATCGCCATAGAGCTGGCGGTGCAGACTCACCAGCATGCCGGCCGTGGCACCCCAGATGAAATAGCCTTCGTAGGGCATGGCGTAGTAGTGGCGCAACACGCCGCCTATCTCCATGCTGTGACGTTGATGGTTGGCCGGATCGAGCAGAAAGGACAGCGGCGTCTCGAACACCTCGGCCACCTCAAAGCTGTCCAGATTGAGTTCGAAGGGCGGACGCACCAGCCCAACCACCGGGACGACGCTAAAGCCGGTACCGGTGCGGTATTCCGGCAGGATGCCAACGACTTCAATCCGCGCCCGGTCCAGGCCAATTTCTTCCTCCGTTTCGCGCAGCGCCGTGAATACCGGCGAAACGTCACTGGACTCGCAACGTCCTCCGGGGAAGCTCACTTGGCCGGCATGGTCATTGAGGTGGGCAGTACGCTGGGTGAATAACACCGTGAGTTCTTCCGGACGCTCGACGACCGGCACAAGTACGGCGGCAGGCGTCAGTCTCGAGGGGACGCCGTCTTCCTCGACGCTCTTCAACTGGCGCGGTCCGGCGAGGCGCTGACGCAGCCAGTCTGCCGTCGGCGCAAAAAATTCCTGCTGCGGACGAAAGGGCTTGGCGTTCAAATCAGTGCCATGGAAACAAGGGCTGGCACTAGTAGCGCTTGCGCAGCGTCATGGTCTGCCCGTCCCGTTTCATTTCCATGCGGTTGAGGAAACTCATGCCGAGCAGGGCGATAGGAAGATCATGCTGGTGCACCATGCCCTCGACACTGTTCACGGTTACATCACCTACCCTCACGCTATCCAGCGTGACGAGCCAAGCCTGGACAACACCGTTCGCCGTCTGCACCATGACGGGCCGGCCATTGCTGACATTGATGTTGGCACGCCGGGCATCTGACGCGCCGAGGGCAACGCCCGTTGCGCCGGTGTCTACCATGAAACGAACCGTCGCACCATTGACCGTGCCGGTGGTTATGAAGTGGCCGCGGCCGTCCGCCGTCAGGCTGGTGGTCTGATTGCCGCCGCCATCGCCGCCGGCATGCACGTGCTGACCGATGGCAAGGCGCTGGCGCTTGCCGCCGAACTCGATCGTCGCGCTATCCTGATCCACGGCGACCAGCCGGATGCCGCCGATGTTTGCCCCTACCGAAACCGTGCGCGGCGCGGCGCCGTCGATGACCAGCACCGCCTTGCCCGGGAACAGGCCGACCACGCCGACTTCGGCGGCACAGGCAGGAAGCGTGAAGAATGCGCAACACAGCATGGACAGGCTAGAATCCAGCATCCGTCGCGCCAATCGATTCATCATGAAACCTGTCGCCATCTTCCGTCATTTCCGCACTGAAGGCCCAGGCTATTTTGCCACATTCCTCGACCGCCACTCGATCCCCTGGCGGCTCGTCCGCATCGATGAACAGGAGGCCGTCCCGGTCAGTGCACACGGCTTCTCTGGCCTGGTCTTCATGGGTGGCCCCATGAGCGTCAATGATCCTCTGCCATGGGTCACGCAATCGTGCGAATTGATCCGTGCCGCCGTCGCCGCCGACCTTCCGGTGCTGGGTCACTGCCTCGGCGGCCAACTCATCGCCAAGGCGCTCGGTGGCGCCATCACGAAGACCCCGGTCAAGGAGATCGGCTGGGGGGCAGTGCGCGTGCTGGACAACCCCGAGGCGAAGGCCTGGTTCGGCAATCTGGCCGGCTTCGAGACCTTTCACTGGCACGGCGAGACATTCAGCATTCCGCCCGATGCCGTGCGCCTGCTGGAGAGCGCCCACTGCGCCAACCAGACCTACTCACAAGGCAAGGTACTCGGCATGCAATGCCACGTCGAAATGACGGAAGAGATGATTCGGCAGTGGTGCAGGGACGGCGCAAGGGAAATCGCCGATTCGCACAGCCCGGCGGTGCAGTTGGCGGAAGCCATGCTGACGGACGTCGGTCTGCGCGTAGCGGCCCTCAATGCCGTCGCCGACCGCATCTACACCCGATGGATCGCCGGATTGGCGCGGGCCTGATCAGTCCCGGAAGTTGTTGAACTGCAGCGGCACATCGGTGAAGGCCTTCCTCACCAGCGCAATGGCTTCCTGCAGGATGTCCTTCTTGGCGCTGGTAACGCGTACCGTCTCGCCCTGGATGCTGGCTTGCGCCTTGAGCTTGCTGTCCTTGATGGCCTTGACGATCTTCTTCGCCAGCTCCCCGGCAACCCCCTCCTTCACCGCGGCAACCTGCTTGACCTTGTTGCCGCTTACCTTCTCCACTTCGCCGCGTTCGATAAAGCGCACGTCGACGCCGCGCTTGGCAAGCTTGGCGGTGAGGATGTCATAGATCTGGTCAAGCTTGAATCCGTCGTCGGCGAAGAGCGTCAGCGTATCCTCGCCCTGCTCGATGCGGGCATCGGAGCCCTTGAAGTCGAAGCGGTTGGCGATTTCCTTGTTGGACTGTTCGACGGCATTGCGCAACTCGACCTGATTGACCTCTGAAACGATATCGAATGACGGCATGGCTCCTCCGCTGGCGGGTACGACGAACGGTTACTTGAAATGACAGACGTAGTCCAGCAACTCGACGGTCTCGATGTCGAAGCTGCTGTTGCCCGGCACGCTGAACCGTTCGCCAGCGCCGTATTCCCGCCACTGACTTTCCCCCTTCTGGCGCACGCGGCAACGGCCGGCATTGATCTCCATCACTTCCGGCGCAGCGGTGTTGAAGACGAGCTGCGACGGAAAAATGACGCCGACAGTCTTCCTCGTGCCGTCAGCGAAGAGCACCGTATGGCTGATGCACTTGCCGTCGAAATAAACATTGGCCTTCTTCACCACGGAAACATTGTCGAACGCATTGCTCAAGTCGGACATATCAGATTCCCCACATTTTCTTGATGATGGCCTTGGCGGCAAAACCCAGCATGCCGAAGGCCAATACGAAAAACAGAATGAAAGTGCCCACCTTGCCGGCCTTCGACTTCCAGGCCAGTTCGCCGATGATGAACAGCATGTACAGGATGAACGCCGTCAGGCCGAATGTCAGGCCGAACTCGGCGATCTCCGCTTCGGTATAGCCGAAGATCGTCCCTGACATCCCTGCCGAACTCCTCAGCGTTTGCGCCGTGCGCGATTCGCCGCAATGCGCATGCGCAGGGCATTGAGCTTGATGAAGCCGCCCGCGTCGCGCTGGTCGTAGGCGCCGGCATCGTCCTCGAAAGTGGCGATGGCCGGGTCGAACAGCGAATCCGTCTTCGAGTCGCGGCCGACGAGGATGACATTGCCCTTGTAGAGCTTGAGACGCACCCAGCCGTTCACGGTCTGCTGGGTGTGGTCGATCAGCGCCTGCAGGGCGCGGCGCTCGGGGCTCCACCAGTAGCCGTTGTAGATCAGGCTGGCGTAGCGCGGCATGAGGTCGTCCTTGAGGTGCGCCACTTCGCGGTCGAGGCACACCGACTCGATGGCGCGGTGCGCCTTGAGCAGGATGGTGCCACCGGGCGTCTCATAGCAGCCGCGCGACTTCATGCCGACATAGCGGTTCTCGACCAGGTCGAGGCGGCCGATGCCGTGCTTGCCGCCGAGCTGGTTGAGCATGGCGAGCAGCTGATGGGCCTTCATCTTCTTGCCGTTGATGGCGACGGGATCGCCCTGCTTGTATTCGATCTCGAGGTACTCGGCCTTGTTCGGGGCCTTCTCCGGCGACACCGTCCAGCGCCACATCGACTCCTCCGCCTCGGCCGCCGGATCTTCCAGGTGGCGGCCCTCGTAGGAGATGTGCAGCAGGTTGGCGTCCATGGAATAGGGCGAGCCGCCCTTCTTGTGCTTCATGTCCACCGGGATGCCGTGCGTCTCGGCGTAGGCCATCAGCTTTTCGCGCGAGAGCAGGTCCCACTCGCGCCAGGGCGCGATGACCTTGACGTTCGGCATCAGGGCGTAGGCGCCCAGCTCGAAGCGCACCTGGTCGTTGCCCTTTCCGGTGGCGCCGTGGGAAATGGCGTCGGCGCCGGTCTTTTTCGCGATCTCCACCAGCCGCTTGGCGATGAGCGGACGGGCGATCGAGGTGCCGAGCAGGTACTCGCCTTCGTAAACGGCGTTGCAGCGGAACATGGGGAAGACGAAATCGCGCACGAATTCTTCGCGCAGGTCGTCGATGAAGATGTTCTGCTTCCTGATGCCGAACTGCAGCGCCTTGGAGCGTGCCGGCTCGAGTTCCTCGCCCTGCCCAAGATCGGCGGTAAAGGTCACGACTTCGCAGCCGTAGGTGTCCTGCAGCCACTTCAGGATGACCGAGGTGTCGAGACCGCCCGAGTAGGCGAGGACGACTTTCTTGATGCCGGATGGCTTCTTTTTTGGTGAGATCATGTTTGCATGCTTTGAAGGATCAGGAATTCACGCGCCCCAGGAGAAGGTACTCCATCAGTGCCTTCTGTGTGTGTAGCCGGTTTTCCGCCTCGTCCCATACCACGCTCTGCGGACCGTCTATGACTTCGGCGGAAACCTCCTCGCCGCGATGGGCGGGCAGACAGTGCATGAACAAGGCCTGCGCGCCGGCCGCCCGCATCATCTCGGCATCCACCTGCCAGTCCTCGAAATCGCGGCGGCGCTCCTCGTTCTCCGCCTCGAACCCCATCGAGGTCCACACGTCGGTAGTAACCAGATCTGCGCCGCGCACGGCGTCCGCCGGATCGGCGAATTCCTCGTAATGGTCCGTGCCGTAGAGACCGGCGCGCTCTGGCTCGACTTCGTAGCCGGGCGGGGTCGAAACATGCACGTTGAAGCCGAACACCTCGGCCGCCTGCAGCCATGTATTGCAGACGTTGTTCGAATCGCCGATCCACGCCACCGTCTTGCCCCTGATCGAGCCGCGATGTTCGATGAAGGTGTAGATGTCGGCGAGGATCTGGCACGGATGGTATTCATTGGTCAGGCCATTGATCAGCGGCACGCGCGAATGTCCCGCGAAGCGCTCGATGATGTCCTGCTCGAAGGTGCGGATCATGACGATGTCGCACATGCGCGAAATGACTTCAGCAGCGTCTTCGACCGGCTCGCCGCGACCCAGCTGCGTATCCCGCGTATTGAGATAGATCGCTGTACCGCCCAGCTGATGCATGCCAGCCTCGAACGAAAGCCGGGTGCGGGTACTCTGCTTCTCGAAGATCATCACCAGCGTGCGGTCAAACAGCGGGTGATAAGGCTCATAACGTTTGAACCTGTCCTTGATCCAGCGCGTGCGAGCGAATACGTAATCCAGTTCCTCGCGGGAAAAGTCTTTCAACTGCAGGAAATGCTTCGGTACGGCCATGGCGGACCATCCTCAGGCCAGGAATTCGCGGATCAGCGGCACAAGAATCGACACGAGCTCCCGCGCATCATCATCGGTGAAAACCAGCGAAGGCAGCAGGCGTACAACCTTGTCTGCCGTGACGTTGATGAGCAGCCCGCGTTCGAGCGCCCGCGCCACCAACTCGCCGCAGGAACGTTCCAGTTCGATGCCGATCATGAGGCCTTCACCGCGAATGGCGACGACGCCGGCCTGACCTTGAAGCGCAACGGCGAAATCGGCGCGGAGCTTCTCGCCGAGTGTGGCAGCGCGCTTGAGCAGCCCCTCCTCCTCGATAACGGCAAGGGTGGTCAATGCCGCAACGCAGGCAAGCGGGTTGCCGCCGAAAGTGGAACCGTGGTTGCCTGGTTTGAACACGTCGGCAGCCTTGCCGGCGACAAGGCAGGCGCCAATCGGCACGCCCGAGCCGAGGCCCTTGGCCAGGGTCATCACATCCGGCATCACGCCAGCATGCTGACAGGCAAACCAGTGGCCGGTACGGCCGATGCCGCACTGCACTTCATCGAACATGAGCAGCCAGCCATTCTCGTCACAGATGCGACGCAGGCCCTGCAGGTATTCGGAATGCGCAATGTTGATGCCGCCCTCGCCCTGGATGGGCTCGATCAGCACGGCCACGACACTCTGGTTGTTGGCAGCGACTTGAGCGACGGCTTCAAGGTCATCAAAGGGCACTCGCACGAATCCGCCAACCAGCGGCTCAAAGCCGGCCTGTACCTTCCTGTTACCCGTCGCGGAGAGCGTAGCCAGCGTGCGGCCATGGAAAGCCTTTTCCATGACAACGATGGCAGGTACATCCACGCCCTTCTGGTGGCCAAACAAGCGCGCCAGCTTGATGGCAGCTTCGTTGGCCTCACAACCTGAATTGCAAAGGAAGGCTTCATCCATACCAGACAACTCGGCCAGTCGATCGCCAAGTTGTTCCTGCTCGCGGATACGATAGATATTCGAGATATGCAGGAGACGTCCGGCCTGCTCGGCGATGGCCTTCACGAGGCGCGGATGGGCATGGCCAAGCGTGGACACGGCGATGCCCGCCAGCGCGTCGATATAGCCGCGGCCGGCTTCGTCGAAGACTCTTGCGCCCTGCCCATGCGTGAATGCCACAGGCAGCCGGCTATAGGTGTTCATCAGGTGCGACATGATCGATTCTGCAAGTATAAATTGCAAAAAGCGAAAGGCGGCTCGCGCCGCCTTACTGACATGCGCATCTTAAGTGAAAAAGCCCTGTTTGTATATACTGGCCGGCATGCCTCGTGTTGCCGTATTCAATCAGAAAGGCGGGGTCGGCAAGACGACGACCGCGCTCAACCTCGCTGCTGCCCTGGCCAGGCGGGATCAGCGAGTGCTGCTAGTCGACCTTGACCCGCAGGCACATCTTTCTGCAATTCATGGACAGGCGTTGGGGGAGGTCGGCGGCAGCGTGTTTGCTTTCTACCAGGACGGGCGACCGCTGGCCGAACTGGAGATTGACTGGGATGACATCGGCCGCCTGATCCCCGCCCACGCCGAACTCATCAAGGTCGACTCGACCTTCGGCAAGGGGCCAACAATTCTGAATCGTCTTAATCAAGGGCTCAATGAGCTCCACACGGACCGCGACGAGCGCAACGTCATCATCGACTGCTGCCCTTTCCTCGGCGTGCTGTCCCTCAACGCAGTGTTCGCGGCCGACAGTCTCCTGGTGCCGATATCCTCGGATTTCCTGGCCCTGCGCGGCGCCCTGCAGGTTGAGCGCACCCTGCAGGCACTTGAACCGGTGCTCAAGCGCCGTGTGGAGCGCCGCTATCTGCTGACACGCTTCGATCGTCGTCGCAACATGAGCTTTGAAATCCAGAAACGCCTTGCCGACCAGTTCGGTGAGGAGGTGTGCGAAACAGTAATCTCGGAGAACGTGGCGATCGCCGAGGCGCCGGCCTGCAATCGAGACATATTCAGCCATGCGGCAGCATCGCGGGGGGCGCAGGATTATGCCGCGCTGGCGGAGGAATTAATTCAGAAGGACTTCATCTAGCGCCAAGGAGGCTGGCGCTAGCGCGTAATCAGGGCGATCACGTCTTCGTAACTGGCGGGTACCGCCTTGGTGGCAGAGGGTTGGCAGCTCCGGGCTAGGATTATGCAGTCGCGGTAAATCTGACGTAACTTGCGCTCCGCCTCTGCCGCATCACGCCCGGGTATCAACAGGTTATCCACAACCAGACCTACCCGTGTTCTTATTCTGAATCCGTACTTTGTCAACATGGGCGCCTGCATGTAAACCCCATATAGGTCAAAGAGATTGCTGAAGTATATGCACCCATTCCTAAAAATGCAAGATAGCTCTTTATTTTCTAATGTATTTTTTCATGGTGCCTACTTCTTAAGCAGAATCCACATTTCGTCCATAGAAGTTAAAAGCGAGTGATGGTTTAACAAAGAGGCGCATTTTTATCTGATAGAATCGCGCCTTCGTTTCGGTAGGCGCTTACGCTTACCAGTATGCAAAAAATGCCATCGCGTCGCATGCCACAAGCACACCGAGCGCAAGGCCCATGTCAGAGAAGCGCCCGGAAAACTTCATCATCGTCGGTATGACGCTGGACGGAAGCAAGTTCCGTCCTAGCGACTGGGCAGAGCGCCTGTGCGGCATCATGTCGGCCTTCGGCGCAGACCATCGGATGAGTTACTCCCCCTACGTTCGACCTGGCTTCCATCTCGGCGAAAAATGTGTGTATGTCGCCGCCCGCCTGTACGACATCGAGCCGATGGCCTATAACTTCCTTGCCAGTTTTGCCAAGGACAATGATCTTCAGGTGATCAATACGGGTCGGCCGGACGCACCAACGGACGATTGAAATGGGGGCCTATCCCCTTTCGCAATCCGGGGCGCACAAAAGAAACGTGCAGTCTTACAGCGCCTTGATGGCGGCAGACAGGCGGCTCTTGTGACGAGCTGCCTTGTTCTTGTGGATGATCTTCTTGTCCGCGATGCTGTCGATGGTGCTCATCGACTCGCTGAGGACTTTCTGTGCGGCAGTCTTGTCGCCGGCGGCTATCGCCTTGCGCACGCTCTTGATGGCGGTACGCAGTTCGGAACGCTGGCTGAAATTGCGGGCGCGACGCTTGATCGCCTGACGGGCACGCTTGCGGGCTTGTGCGGAATTGGCCATGTGAGAATCTGCTAAGGCTTGGAAAAGGGGCGAATTTTAGGCCCTTTCCGGGCCGATTGCAAGCTGCGCGACGGGACGTCAAAGCCGATACCATTACGGCATGAATCTGCTCAAGGTCCTCGCCACGGTCAGCAGCATGACCCTGCTGTCACGCATTCTGGGCTTCGTGCGGGACTTCATCATTGCCCGTTCCTTCGGCGCCGGTGCCGCCACCGACGCCTTTTTCGTCGCCTTCCGCCTGCCCAACCTGCTGCGGCGCATGTTCGCCGAAGGCGCCTTTTCTCAAGCTTTCGTGCCGATCCTGGCCGAATACAAGAACAAGCGGGATGCGGAGGAAACCCGCCGACTGGCCGACCATGTCGCCACGCTGCTCTTCCTGGCGCTGCTGGCGGTCACCCTCCTTGGCATCGCCATCACGCCTGTCCTGATTTACATTTCCGCACCGGGTTTTGCAGCTGATGCCGCCAAGTTCGAACTGACCGTCGAACTGACCCGTATCGCCTTCCCCTACATCCTGTTCATATCACTTGTTTCGCTGTCCGGCGGCATCCTCAACACCTGGAGCCGCTTCGCCGTGCCGGCCTTCACGCCGGTGCTGCTCAATCTCTCCTTCATCGCCATGGCGCTCTTCGCTGCGCCCTATTTCGACCCGCCGGTGCTGGCACTGGCCTGGGCCGTGCTGCTCGGCGGCGTACTGCAGCTTGCCCTGCAGATACCTTTTCTGGCGAAGATCGGCATGCTGCCGCGTTTTTCCTTCTCGCTTGCCGATGCGGGGGTCAACCGCATCGGCAAGCTGATGTTGCCGGCCCTGCTCGGGGTGTCTGTCACACAGATATCCCTGGTCATCAACACCATCTTTGCCTCCTTCCTGCCCAGCGGCAGCGTCTCCTGGCTGTATTACGCCGATCGGCTGATGGAGTTTCCTGCCGGCCTGCTCGGCGCAGCCTTGGGCACCATCCTGCTGCCCAGTCTGGCCAAGAGCCATGCTGACAACGATCGCGGGGAGTTTTCCGCCCTTCTCGACTGGGGGCTAAGGCTCACGTTCCTGCTGACCCTGCCGGCTGCGCTTGCGCTGGCGATCCTTGCCGTGCCCCTGCTCTCGACCCTGTTCAACTATGGCGCCTTCCAGGCCCATGACGTGTTGAAGACGGGCGACGCCCTGATGGCCTATAGCGTGGGACTCACCGGACTCATCCTCGTCAAGGTACTGGCGCCAGGCTTCTATGCACGGCAGAATATCCGCACGCCGGTGAAGATCGCCCTCGTTACGCTGGCCGCCACGCAGGTGATGAACGCCGCCTTCATCGTGCCACTGCAGCATGCCGGCCTGGCGCTGTCCATCGGGCTGGCCGCTTGCCTCAACGCGGGGCTGCTGTGGCGCGGCCTGCACCGCCGCGGAGATTATGTGCCACGGCCGGGCTGGGGTGTTTTCGGATTGAAACTGGCCGTCGCACTGGCCGTGATGGGCGCCGCGCTATGGTTCGGCATGGGGCAACAAGAGAACTGGATCGGCGCACCGCCACTGGCGCGCATGTTGAGACTGTCAGCGCTTGTGACCGGCGGCAGTGCGGCCTACTTCGGCACGCTGTGGCTGCTCGGTTTCAGGCTGAGGGATTTCATGAAGAATGGGCGGACTTGAAATGCAAAGGAGGAAATGATGAAAGTCTGGAGCGATAGTTTCACCCGCATCATCCACGGCGACAATGCCTTCTGCAGCCCGCATGCGCAGAACCGCGTCTGCCTGGGCGGCAACCATAATCCTCACCTGGCCTGGTCGGATCTGCCCGCGGGCACGCAGTCTCTTGTCTTGATCTGCCACGACCCGGACGTGCCGAGCCGCGGTGACGACGTCAATCAGGAAGGCCGTACGGTGCCGGCTTCGCTGCCACGCGTGGATTTCTTTCACTGGGTGCTGGTCGACCTGCCGCCACAGCCGGCGCATATCGAGGCTGGCGAGTTTTCGCAGGACGTCATGCCGCGCGGCAAGAATGGTCCCGGCACGGCGCGCGGCGCACGACAGGGTCTCAACGACTACACCGACTGGTTCGCCAGCGACAAGGATATGGCAGGAGACTACTTCGGCTATGACGGTCCCTGTCCGCCCTGGAATGACGAGATTCCGCATCGCTATATTTTCACGCTCTACGCACTGGATATCGCCCGTTGCCCGGTCGAGGGAAAATTCACAGGGCAGCAGGTGCGTGAAGCTATCAAGGGCCACATCCTGGCCGATGCCAGCATTTCCGGCGTCTATTCGCTCAACCCGAACGTCAAGCTGTAGGCGATCATTCCCCCCGTGCCGTGCCCTCGCGGCGCGGATCGGCCGCGCCGATCCATTCATCGCCCCGACGCAGGATGACGGACAAGCCGCTGGTCATGTCATCCACCTTCACCTCGTGGCCGAGTTTTTCCAGCTGCGGCTGCAAAGCAGCGGCGGCTGTGCCACGCTCGAGTTCAGTCGGGCCGTTGCGGCTACCGAAATGGGGTAGCGCCACGGCCTCGGCAGGCGAGAGATTCAAGGCCAGCAAGGCCAATAATGTTTTCGCCACATAGTTGATGATCCGATTGCCCCCCGGCGAACCCAGCACTGCAGCAATACGACCGGCCGGACCATAGACCACGGTCGGCGCCATCGACGAGAGCGGACGCTTGCCAGGCTCGACGCGGTTCGCCACCGGCTTGCCGCCTTCCTCGGAACGAAAGGAGAAATCGGTCAGCTGGTTGTTGAGCAGGAAGCCCCTCACCATGATGCGGCTGCCGAAGGCCGCCTCGATGGAACTGGTCAGCGACACGGCATTGCCCTCGGCGTCGACGATGGACAGATGCGTCGTCGCAGGCAGTTCTGCTGGTGCATCCTCACCTAATGTCTGCATGTCCTTCACCTCACCTGCCGCCGCCCGTCCCATGCTGACCTCGGGGCGGATAAGACGCGTACGCGCCGCCAGATACGCCGGATCGAGCAATGCCGATACGGGCACGGTGGCAAAGGCCGGATCAGCCAGATAGCGGGCGCGATCCGCATAAGCCAGACGCCCCGCCTCTGTGAAGCGGTGGACGCTACCCGGGGAAAGCGGCGCCTGCCGCGCAGTTTCTTCCGCAAAAGTCAGTATCTGCAGGACGGCGAGCCCACCCGAACTGGGCGGTGGCATGCCGCATACGCGATGGCCGCCCAGTCGCTCGCCGCAAACCGGCTCGCGCTCGATAACCTTGTAGGTTGAAAAATCCGTCTCGGCAAGATCGCCCGGGTTCCTTGCATGTCCGCGCACAGCTTCGACAATGTCGCGTGCAATCGGCCCTTCATAAAAGTATTTGGTGCCGTGACGAGCCAGAGCCAACAGGGTGAAACCGAATTCCCGGTTGATGATCTTAGTGCCGACCGGCTTGGGTTGGCCGTCAGCGTCGTAGTAGAGGCGGCGCGTGCTTGGATCTTCACGCAGGTAGCGATCCTCCGCCAACAATTTATGCAGTCGTGGCGACATGGGAAAGCCCTCCACCGCCAAGCGCAATGCCGGCGCGAACAGGCGCGGCCACAGCATCCTGCCATGATTGCGATAGACCTGATCGAGCAGCGCGGGCAGACCCGGCACGCCGACCGAGCGACCGCCCACCGCTGCATCTTGGAACGGCAGCGGCTTGCCGTTCGGCCCAAGAAACCGTTCAAGGCGTGCCGCTACCGGCGCTGTTTCGCGCCCGTCGTAAGCGCGAAGTTTCCCATCGCGTACATCGTGATAGAGGAGGAACCCACCGCCACCAAGACCGGAAGACTGCGGTTCGACTAGATTCAACACCAACTGCGCAGCAATCGCCGCATCCGCCGCCGTACCGCCGGCCTGCAAAATGTCCACTGCCGCATCGGTGGCAAGCGGATTGGCAGTAACGGCCATGAATAAACGGCCACGCGCCTCCTGCACGGACGCAAGGCCACTTGACGCTTCGGGCTGGGCCGGAGGAAGCTCCGCCCGCGCTGTGCTGGCTAGCCAGACAGCCAGCGTGATAATCCAAAGATCGAAAAACCTTCTCATCTGATCCCCCCATCGGGTAGGAGGTAGGGTTACCCCTACCGTCCTCCCACACCACCGGACGTGCGGTTCCGCATCCGGCGGTTCATTGAACACACTGGAGTCGTCGCATCGTATCGAGCAGCGACACCAGACCT